>Ga0183101_1000386_pt1 | contig 70598 bp, 68 predicted proteins | sample Biomet3_FD_127790 | JGI IMG/M metagenome (GOLD analysis project Ga0183101, IMG submission 127790) | Microbial communities from bioreactor (seeded with sewage sludge) at LBNL, California, USA - Biofuel metagenome 3 | ecosystem: Engineered > Bioreactor > Anaerobic > Unclassified ... | reverse complement strand
GAATTACATTAAAGATTTTAAAGAATATATAACTTTTTTATTTATAAAAAATCTATAGAAGTCTAATAATACAGTTTTTTAAGTTATTTATACTTAGGAGTGATTTTTATGATAACGATACAAGTTTGTGTAGGAAGTGCATGCCATCTTAAAGGGTCTTATGACGTAATAAAAGCTATTCAAAGGCTAGTTGAGGTTTATAACCTTACTAAAAAAGTTGAATTGAAAGGTGCCTTTTGTTTAGGACATTGTACTGAAGGGGTATCTGTAAAGATTAATGAACAAGATACTATTTTCTCTGTAAATGAAACAAATGTAGAAGAGTTTTTTAAAGAACAAGTTTTTGGGAGGATAAAGTAGATGAATTATATGAACTTTTCTAGAGCTAATTGTAAAAACTGTTATAAATGTTTACGCTCCTGCCCGGTAAAGGCTATTAAATTTAAAAATGAACAAGCAGAAATTGTAGAGGATAGGTGCATTGCCTGTAGCCATTGTCTTTCTATATGTCCTCAGAATGCAAGACACATAGTTAGTGATTTAGAAAGAGTTAAAGAAGCTATTTTTTCAGGTAGAAAAGTTATAGCTAGTGTCGCTCCATCTTTTGCAGGTTTTTTTGATGTAAGTCCTGGAAAACTTATAACTTTATTAAGAAAGCTTGGCTTTTTATATGTGGAGGAAACTGCAATAGGAGCTAATATTGTTTCAGAACTATATAAAAACTATATAAAAAATAATAAAGTGGATAACTACATTACAACATGTTGTCCTTCTGCTAACTATATAATTGAAAAATACTACCCAGATTTAATTCAGTACATGATTCCTGTAGTGTCACCAATGGTAGCTCATGCTAAAGCTTTAAGAAAATTTTATGGTGAAGAGACCTTTAGTGTATTTATAGGGCCTTGTATGAGCAAAAAAATAGAATCAGAAAGTTTTTCAAATAAAGAAGCAGTTGATGCAGTTCTAACCTTCGATGAAATTAATGATTGGGCTGAGGAACGAAATATATTAATGGAAGCTTTAGATGATAGTGAATTTGATAGAGGCTCAACCCCATATGGTAAAGGGTATCCTGTTTTCGGCGGAATTGTAAAAGCTGTCCATTCTGAAATAGATAAAAGGAATTTGGAGGTTATATCTGTTAGCGGTGTTGAAGAGTGTATAGAGCTATTCAAAAGCATTCAAAAGCATGAAGTAAAGAATGCTTTTGTTGAAGTTAGTGCCTGTACAGGAAGTTGTATTGGTGGTCCAGGGATGGTTAAAGATGAAAAAGGGTATTACAAAAGAATGCAAAAGGTAAAAAACTATATTAAAGATAATAATGTAAATAATGAAGTTCATATTCCAAATAACACAAATTTTTCAAGATTATTTATTGATAAAACTTTACCAAAAGAAATAGCCTCTGAAGAACAAATTCTTAAAATAATGAGAGAAATGGGGAAATACTACCCAGAGGATGAACTTAATTGTGGTGTTTGTGGGTATAACACTTGTAAAGAAAAGGCTCAAGCGGTACACGAAGGAATGGCGGAGTCTAATATGTGTTTACATTATATGAGAAATAGAGCGGAAAGTTTAAGTAATGTAATATTTGAAAATACTTTAAACTCCATCATACTTTTAGATGGTGAAATGAAAGTTAAAGAAATAAATCCATCTGCTGAAAAAGCATTTATGGTAAGTGCAGAATATATTAAAGATAAACCAATATCTCTGTTAATAAATGATGAAAGTTTTAGATATGTAAAAGAAACAAGAAATAATATAATAAGTAAAAAAGTTTTTTATAGAAAGTATAACTTAACCTTTATGGAAACAGTAATATATCTTCCAAAACAAGACTTAGTTATGGTAGCTTTAGTAGATATAACTGAGGAAGAAAAGAATAAGGAGAAGTTACTGGAACTTAAAGAAAATACACTAAATGCAGCACAACAGGTAATCGAAAAGCAAATGAGAGTGGCACAGGAAATAGCAAGCCTTCTAGGGGAGACAACAGCAGAAACAAAGATGACATTGACTAAGCTTAAAAAAGTTATTGAAGGGGAAAACGATAGTATACTATGAGGTGATAAATAAATGGGCTTTTTTATAGATGTTGCATATAATACTTTAATAAAACATGGAGAAGAATTACCAGGTGATATGGTAAATATAATTAGGCTAGAGGATTGTACAATAATAGTTATGGCAGATGGTTTAGGTAGTGGAGTTAAGGCAAATATTCTAGCCACATTGACTTCTAAAATAGCAGGAACAATGCTAAAAGAAGGTGCAGACATATATGAAACTGTAGATACTATTGTAAACACATTGCCAGTCTGTAAGGTAAGAAACATCGCATATTCAACCTTCACATTAATTAAGATTTATGAGAATGGAGATATGTATATTGCAGAATATGACAATCCGCAAACATTTATGGTAAGAAATGGACAAAGTATAAATATACCTATGAAGGAACTCATTATAAATGGCAGAAAAGTTAAGGAAAGCAACTTAACTCTTCAGGATGGTGATGTACTTACTGTTGTAAGTGATGGCGTCATTCATGCTGGTCTTGGAGACGTACTTAATTTAGGCTGGCAATGGAAGGATGTAGAAAACTATCTTAGAAAAAGAGCAAGTGAAGCCTATAGTGCTCAAAGTTTGGAAAATGATTTGCTGGAAGCCTGTTCAGACCTCTATTTTGGTAAACCTGGTGATGATACTACTGTTGTTTCTATAAAAATAAGGACACCTAGTTATGTAAATTTATTTACTGGACCACCAAGAGAAAAAGAAAATGATAAAATGGTAATAAAAGAATTTATGGGGAGTAAAGGAAAAAAGGTTATATGTGGTGGAACTGCTGCAAATATAGCTGAAAGAGAACTTAACAGAAAGCTAAAGGTAAATTTAGACTTCTTAAGTAAAGATGTGCCTCCAATGGCTACCATGGAGGGAATTGATTTAATAACAGAAGGGGTTTTAACTCTTAGCAAAGCATTAGAAAAAATTAAAAAACTTCAAGAACCCTTTTCGCATAATTGTAATAATGTAGATTTTAGTGGTAAAGATGGTGTATCGAAATTGGTAAAAATACTAATTGAAGACTGTACTCATTTGAATATATGGGTAGGAAAAGCAGTGAATGCCGCTCATCAAAATCCGGATTTCCCTGTGGATCTAAGTATAAAATTTAAAATTGTAGAAGAATTAGGGGGTGTTATGACAAGACTTGGTAAGAAGGTAAAAATAAAATATATATAAAAATGGAATAGCAGGAAAAACTAAATCATAAGAGAAAGTTTTTCCTGCTACTTTTATATTATTTTAGGGTTTAGGGCTTGCTAAATTTAAAATTAACACTCACGCTTAAAATATTTAGTATGAAGTAGTTCGTGAGCTTTCTCACTATAAGGTTTACCTAAGAATTCCTCATAAAGTTTAATTATCGCTGGATTATTATGAGACTTCCTTAGCGGCTTATTTCTATCTTCTTCGTATAATGCATTTGCTCTCTTACTTAAAATTTCGTATTCTCCATGAATATATGGCTGACCGCCTCCATCAATACATCCACCAGGACAAGCCATGATTTCTATAATTTGATAATCTGCTTCGCCATTTTTTATTTTATTTAGCAATTTACGAGCATTACCAAGACCACTTGCAATAGCTGCTTTTACTTCCATATCTTTAATTTTAATTGTAGCTTCTTTAATACCATCAAGACCACGAACAACTTTGAAGTCTACATCATCTAACTCTTCTTTAGTTATCCACTCATAAGCTGTACGAAGAGCTGCTTCCATAACACCACCAGTTACTCCAAATATAACACCTGCACCAGAGGATTCTCCAAGAACACTATCAAACTCTTCATCCTTTAATGATGTAAAGTGAATTCCTGCTTCTTTTATCATTTTAGCTAATTCTCTAGTAGTTATAACTATATCCACATCGTTGTTCATTTCAGGTCTAGCAGCTTCATATTTCTTAGCTAAACAAGGCATAACTGAAACCACTACAATGTTTTTAGGATCTATATTCATTTTTTCAGCGAAATAAGTTTTAGCTATAGCTCCAAACATTTGTTGTGGCGATTTACAACTAGATGGAATATCTAAAAGGTCATTATATTCATGTTCAAAGAAATTTATCCAACCAGGACAGCAACTTGTAAGCATTGGAAGTCTGCCGCCATGAGTAATTCTATGCATAAGTTCTGATGCTTCTTCCATTATAGTTAAATCTGCTGCAAAATCTGTATCAAAAACTTTGTCAAATCCAAGAGATCGAAGAGCTGCTACCATCTTACCAGTAACTGCCTTTCCAACTTCCATGCCGAATGCTTCTCCTAAAGCAGATCTTACAGCAGGTGCTGTTTGTACAATAACAAGCTTATCTTTGTTATTTAAAGCATCCCATACTTTTGACGTATTGTTAACTTCTGCTAAAGCACCTGTTGGGCACACTGATACGCATTGTCCACAGAAGGTACAATTTGTTTCAGTCATTGGAAGTCCAAAAGCAGGGGAAACAACAGTATCAAATCCTCTATTAACAGCAGATAGGACTGAAACTGTTTGAACTTCGCTACATACAGTTTCACATCTTCTACATAATATACATTTATCTAAATCACGAACGATTGAGTGACTAGAAGTATCTTTTGGATAAGTTGATATTTCACCTTTAAATTTAATTTCACGTATACTCATATCCGCAGCAAGTTTTTGTAGTTCGCAATCAGTATTCTTATCACAAAGTAAGCAATCTTGAGGGTGATCTGAAAGGAGAAGTTCTACAACATTTCTACGAGCTTTAATAGCTCTTATAGAATTTGTTTTTATAACCATACCTTCAGAAACTGGTGTATTACAAGAAGGAGCAAGATTTCTTCTTCCATCAACTTCTACCATACACACTCTACAGGAGCCTGGTTTATTTTCAACCCCTTCATGCAGCTTTAAATGACATAATGTTGGTATATTAATATCTAGTAATTTAGCAGCTTCCAAAATAGTAGTGCCAATTTCAACTTGAACTTGTTTATCATTTATAGTAAGAGTAACTAAACTCAAAACGTTCACCTCTTTCTTTAAAATTATCGAGTATTATAATTTAACTATTGCATCAACTGGACATCCACTAAAGCATACACTGCATTTAATGCACTTATCTTGATTTATAATATGTTTTTCTTTAACTTTTCCGCTAATACAAGATACAGGGCAACTTCTTAAACACTTAGTACATCCAATACATTTATCAGTAACTTCAAAACTTAATAGATTTTTGCAAACACCTGCTGGACATCTTCGTTCTTTTACATGTGCCATATATTCATCCCAGAAGTAGTTCATTGTACTTAATATTGGATTAGGGGCAGTTTGTCCAAGACCACAAAGTGAGGTGTCTTTTATAGTTTGCGCTAGTTCTTTTAAATTCTCTAAATCCTGTTCAGTACCTTGTCCATTTGTTATCTTTGTTAATATTTCAAGTAGTCGTTTATTTCCAACTCTACATGGAGTGCATTTTCCGCAGGATTCTTCTACAGTGAATTCAAGATAGAACTTTGCTATATCAACCATACAGTTATCTTCGTCCATAACTATCATTCCACCGGAACCCATCATAGATCCGATAGCTGTTAAGGATTCATAATCTATAGGAATATCTAAGTTTGAAGCGGGTATACAACCACCGGAAGGACCGCCGGTTTGGACAGCTTTAAATTTACGTCCATCTTTAATACCGCCACCTATATCAAATATTATATCTCTTAAAGATGTACCCATTGGAACTTCTACTAGTCCAACGTTATTTATTTTACCTGCTAAAGCAAATACCTTTGTTCCTTTAGAAGTAGCAGTACCAATTGAGCTGTACCACTCTGCACCGTTATTTATAATAGCTGGTATATTTGCTAATGTTTCAACATTGTTAACACATGTTGGTTTATTCCAAAGACCACTTTCAGCGGGGAATGGTGGTTTATTTGTAGGTTCACCACGACAACCTTCTACTGAGTGAATTAAAGCTGTTTCTTCACCACATACGAAAGCACCAGCACCATATTTTATATCTATATCAAAGTTAAATCCTAATCCTAAAATGTTTTCTCCAAGAAGACCAAATTCTCTGGCTTGATCTATTGCTATCATTAATCTGTTAACAGCAAGAGGGTACTCAACTCTTATATATATAACGCCTTTTGAAGCACCTATAGCATACCCTGCAATAGCCATAGCTTCTAGAACACTATTTGGGTCACCTTCTAATATTGAACGGTCCATGAAAGCACCTGGGTCACCTTCATCAGCATTACAGATAATGTATTTTTGATCTGCACTATAAGCTTTAGCGAAGGACCACTTCTTACCAGTAGAGAAGCCACCGCCTCCACGGCCTCTTAAACCTGAATCTATGATTAGTTGTATAACATCATCTGGAGTCATTTCTGAAAGAACTTTTCCTAAAGCAATATATCCTTGTGAAGCAATATATTCGGTTATATCTTCTGGATTTATTGAACCGCAGTTTCTTAGGGCTATTCTATGTTGTTTTTTATAGAAAGATATTTCATCTTGTCTTTTAACTTTTTCTCTTAATGTAGGTTCTTCATATAACAGTCTATCAACTATTTTGCCTTTTAATAAGTGTTCATTAACTATATCAGAGGCATCATCTGGTGCAACATGAACGTAAAATGCATTATCAGGATCTACCTTAAGTATAGGTCCTTTTTCACAAAATCCGAAACAGCCTGTTATTGCAACAGTAACTTCTTTTGAAAGGCCTGCTTTTTTAATTTCTGCATTTAAGGATTCAATAATTTTATCACTATCAGAGGATTTACATCCTGTTCCTCCACAAACTGTAATATAACGCTGGCATCTTTTATTTTCAACAGCTAATTCATCTTCATGAGTAGCTTGTCTTATTTTTAAATTTTTGGAGTATTCCATATAAGATTTTTGGAGTTCTTCATAAGAATTGATTCTATTCAAAGTTGCTTCCCCCTATTCACTATATTCATCTAATACTTTATCAACGTGTTGTTTTGTAAAATGTCCGTAAACCTTATCATTTACTGTAACGACAGGGGCAAGTCCACATGCACCAACGCATCTTAATACTTGAAGAGTATATTTTCCGTCTTCTGTAGTTTGTCCAACTTTTATATTTAATCTCTTTTCAAATTCGCCAAGCATATCTCCGGCACCCTTAACAAAGCAAGCTGTTCCCATACACACATTTATAACATATTTACCTGTAGGTACTTCTGTAAAGTAGGAATAGAAAGTAACTACTCCATTAACCTTAGATACAGGTATATCCAGTTTTTTAGCTACAAATTTTTGTACATCATGAGAAAGGTATCCAAATATATTTTGAGCTTTATGCAGTACTGAGATTAATGCTCCTTGTTTATCAGAAATGTTTTCAATAAATTCATCAAGTTCTTTAAAGAATTTTTCATTTAAGTCTTTGCAACACACTTATATGACCTCCTAAAACGTTGTGTTTTTTTTAACAATTTAATTATATCAAATATTTTTCGAAAATTATAGGTATTTTCCCGAAATATTTGATATTTTTAAAAAAATAAACTTTATTTGCGTAAAAAATGTTATTCGCTGTATTATAATTTAGCAAAAATAAGGAACACTTAAGAGATTTTTACTATCAACTCTTTAGTGTTCCTTATCTTTAATTTTAAATTTTTAACTCAGTTATTTTGCGATAATATCTTTGATTACTTCTCCACCTATTATCATTCCAGCTACTGGTGGTACAAAGGATATGCTTCCAGGAATTTGTCTTTTGGCTGCACATTTTTTAGTTCCACCAGTACAAACACAACCTTCTTTACAAGTTATAACTTCTTCTAGCTTTGGTTTCATTGGAGTTTCTTCTGAAAATAATACTTTTAAATTATCAACGCCTCTTTTTCTTAGTTCATATCTCATAACCTTTGCTAGTGGACATATTTTCGTATTATATATATCAGTTACTTTGAATTGCGTAGGGTCTAATTTATTACCTGTACCCATGCAACTTATAATATCTATATTATGTTCTTTACACCATAAGACTAGTGCTATCTTAGATGAAACTGTATCAATAGCATCTACTACATAATCTGCATTCAATGGTATTATATCAGCTATATTATCCTCCTTAACAAAGGTTTGATGAATTTCAACTTTGCATTGAGGATTGATTTTTAAAGCTCTTTCTTTTAAAAGTTCAACCTTTGTTTTACCAATAGTATCAAAAGTAGCATGTATTTGTCTATTTAAGTTTGTTAAACAAACTGTGTCATCATCAATTAATATAAGGTGGCCCACACCTGCTCTTATTAAAGCTTCGAAAGTGAAACTTCCTACACCACCTAAACCAAAGACAACTACTATGCTATTTTTTAATTTTTCTAAGCCTTCGCTGCCTATTAATAATTCAGTTCTTGAAAGTGAATGTTGTTTCATAATTAATCTCCTCTTATCTATAAAGATTTTATTTGTTCTATATATAGTAGCAACCATTCATGAAAGGGTTGCTTAATTGTAACTTTAAATTTAGATTGGTTAGTCATGTGATAAGCAAAATACGACAGTTTACTACCATATATAGTATATAACAATGCATATAAAAGTCAATATAATTGAATATATCTAAACAATGATTATCATTAGAACATATGAAGTAGTATAATATTACAAAGAGGGTAAGTAATAGATTAATATATATAATAAGAAGAATGGGACTTATACTACTTTAAATTATTTGGAAGGGGAATATTTGAATATGAGAAAGTTAAGAGTTGCATTGTGTCAGATGATGGTTGTTAAGGAGAGTAAAAAAGAAAATATCCATAAAGCTAAGAATATGATATATGAAGCTGCGGATAAAGGGGCAGAGATTATATCATTACCTGAGATGTTTAATTGTCCCTATAATAATAAACATTTTAGAGAATATGCAGAAACTTATCCAAATGGCGAAACCTTAAATATGCTTTCTTCTGCTGCAAAGGAAAAAAACGTATTCATCATAGGAGGATCTATTCCAGAGTTGGATGAACAAGGAAGAGTTTTCAACACTTCTTTTGTATTTGACAATAAGGGAAATTTAATAGGAAAACATAGAAAGGTACATCTTTTTGATATAGATATAAAAAATGGAATAAGATTTAAAGAATCAGAAGTTTTAACTAGTGGTAGTGATATTACTATAGTAGATACACCATGGGGAAAGGTTGGTGTAGCAATTTGCTATGATATAAGATTTCCAGAGTTAATAAGAATTATGGCTTTAAGAGGAGCTAAAATTGTCTTTATACCTGCCGCTTTCAATATGACTACAGGACCAGCCCATTGGGAACTATTATTTAAAAGCAGAGCTTTAGATAATCAAATATTTGTTGCGGGAATATCTCCTGCTAGAAATGATAACTATTCTTATGTTGCATATGGAAATTCATTGATTACCAATCCATGGGGGAGTATAACTAGTAAGTTAGACGAAAAAGAAGGAATACTAATTCAAGATATAGACTTAGAATATATAGATGAAATTAGAGAATCTCTTCCTCTATTAAGGCATAGAAGAGAAGATTTATATAGGTTAGATACATTGTAATAAATAAAAAACTCGTTTACTTGATATTAGACAATAGTAAACGAGTTTTTATCATTAAACTTATTACTAACAAATAGTTAATTATTTCTATTAAAGTTTTATAGTTTTGTCTGCAGAATTCATTTTTTCAATTATCGTATACATATTGGTGATTTCACCAATAGCAAGTTTTTCTTTTAAATTGTAAAAGTCTAAACATGTTCCGCAACTTAAGACATTTACTCCTCTTTCCTTAAGCTTCTTTATGCTATCAAGACAATCAGAACCTTCAGTTGAAAGCTTAACTCCTGCATTTAAAAATAGTAAATCAGAAGGTAAAATATCACTTTCTGATAATGCATAAAAGTAACTTTTCATTAGAGTTAGTCCTAATTTATCATCGCCAAGACCTAACTTATCGTTAGTAACAACTATGGTTAGATTTTTTTCGTTGAAATTCATTAGTTTACAAGAACAATCTTCTTTAGTAATAACTATATGATATAATCCATCTTTTTCTTGCACTTTACTTTTAAATCCATTGCTTTCAGCAAACTTTGATACATTATTTTTCGAAACCTCATTATCAACTATAATAGTAGCTTGACCTTCTTCAATTGAATCAAAATATTTTTTTGTATTAATTACAGGTTGAGGACATTTTAAACCTTTGCAATCAATTATATTTTCCATTATAGAACCACCTTCCAAAATAAATTTCATATGTTAATATATTATGTTATTATATATTATAGATATTTGGTTAAATTAATATAAGGAAATTAAGAATAATGACTTATTGTGCCTAAAATAAATTATATCATATATACTTAGTGATAATAATAACTTTTAATTATAATAGACTCGTTAACTATCAATAATAATTATTATAATAATAAAATAGAAAAGTTAAAATGTTAATAATCAGAATATTACAACATTTAAGATAAAGTTAAAAAAATATGGTATTATGATATACGGTGTTTTATGTCCTTAAGACAATAAAATGATATAATAACATAAGGAAAGGGTTTTTGTAATGAAAGAGTTTATTTTTAATTCTACAATTATTTTTCAGAAATCAGTTTTTGTAATTACGATGTATTACTTACTACTTTCTCTGTTTGGTCTTTACAAAAAGGAAGACAAAGGTGCGGAGAAGTTCAAACCCTCAAAAAAATTTGCACTTTTGGTAGCAGCACATAATGAAGAGATGGTTATTGCTAAAATTATAGAGAGTCTTAATGAACTAGACTATCCAAAAGATATGTATGATATTTTTGTTATTGCAGATAATTGCGATGATAACACTGCCAGTATTGCTAGGAGCTATGGTGTGAATGTATATGAAAGAAATGTTCCTGACAAAAGAGGTAAGGGATATGCATTGGAATGGATGTTCGATAGGATATTTAGAATGGATGAAAAATACGATGCTATAGCTATTTTTGATGCAGATAATCTTATTTCAAAAAATTTCTTAAAAGAAATGAATTATAAGTTATCACAAGGCTATAAAGTTGTCCAAGGATACATAGACAGTAAAAACCCTGAGGATTCATGGATAACTCAATCTTATTCAATATCATTCTGGTCAGCAAACAGATTATTCCAGCTTGCACGAGCAAATCTAGGATTATCTAATCAAATAGGTGGTACAGGTTTTTGTATGGATACAGATATACTTAAAGAGCTTGGCTGGGGAGCTACATGTCTTACAGAAGACTTAGAATTTACATGTAAACTTGTTCTAAATGGACACAAGGTAGGTTGGGCTCATAATGCCATAGTATATGATGAAAAACCTTTAACTCTAAAACAGTCTTGGAATCAAAGAAAAAGATGGATGCAGGGATTTACAGATGTATCCTCACGATTTTTCTTTAAACTTATAATAAAAGCAATAAAGGATAGAAGTTTTATAAAATTAGATTGTGCATTGTATACTATCCAGCCTTTTTTAACACTACTCATAGGGTTATCTGCTTTACTAACTTTACTGCATAATCAAGGCTTCTATATATATGCTATAAATGCTGATATTTCAGATGATGCATGGAGAATTTTTAGTATTGTACAATTTATATTTACACCATTAATAATGGTGCTAGAGAATAAACTTTCTAAAAAAATGTTTGCAACTTTTGCAATTTTTTCTTTAAATGTTACGATAGTTTCTGAAATTGTTTCTATACTTTTTCATGTTACTGAAGATAAGCCTGCAACATTTATACAGATGCTCCAAGGGAATATTATCTACATAGGTATTTTCATATTAGTTATCGCTATGATAGATAGAAAACGCTCCCTTAAAATATTTGTTTGGTATTTATTATACGGCATATATACTCTTACATGGATACCAATTACAATACAAGGAATACTAGATAGAAATAAAAAAGAGTGGAGTCATACAAAGCATATAAGACAAATTAGTATTCAAGAGATTGAGTAATAAAAAAGTCCTTAAATAACATCTAATTGTTATTTAAGGACTTTTTTATTTTACATCAATTGTTTTCGATCATTAAAAAAATGTTTGTAAGAAAGATAACAAGCAATAAAAGTTGAAATCGATGTAGTTGATAAAAGCATAAAAGTAACCATTATTTGAAATCTTATGGCTTGTATTGGTGGTGTACCTGCTAATATAAGGCCCGTCATCATTCCAGGTAGAGATACAGTACCTAAAGTTCTCATGGAGTCTATTGTAGGGATCATTCCAGTCTTTATAGAGTCTCGTATTATTTCTATAGATGAAGGAAGAATATCTGCTCCCAAAGCAAGTTTAGTTTGAACTTCCTCTCTTCTATTTTTAAAGTTAGATACTAACTGTTTATAACAGAGTCCAATAGCTACCATTGAATTACTTATTATCATTCCTCCAACAGGAATTATTTCATAAGGTTCGTATTTAATAGCACCAGATATCACTAGTACAGCTAATGTTATTATAGTTCCACTAGATATTGCTATAAAAGATATGGTTAAAGCATCCTTTATGCCTTTACCTCTTTTAGCAGTATTACGTGCTGCATTATAAGTCATAAAAAATAAAAGAAGAGTTGTAAAGAGCGGGTTTTTAAGCCCAAAAATATAGTTTAGAACATATCCTACAATAACAAGTTGAATTACCGCTCGGGCCACTCCTACTAAAGTTTCTTTCTCAAGTTTCAACTTTTGAAAGTAAGAAAAAAACACAGAAATAAATATTAAAGATGATGATATGATTAATGAAGATATATTTATAGTGTTTTCTGGATTCATTTTAGCACCTCCAAAGACTTTAATGAACCATTTTCAATAGTTACTATTTGATTAGCATATTTCCTACTTTGAATAGGATTATGAGTAATCCAAAGAATAGTCATTCCGTCTCCGTTTAGCATATTTATCACATCTTCAACAATTTTAGTGTTATCTACATCTAAAGCAGAAGTCACCTCATCTAAAAGTAAAACTTCAGGTTTGAAAATTAAGGATCTGATAAGAGCAATTCTTTGCTTTTCACCACCGGATAAGTTAGTGATATCTTTATGTAAAAATTCTTTATCTATATTAAATAAATTTAATAAGTAATTAATTTTATTAATATCTGTTGGTATATTTCTAATCTTGAAGGGAAAAGTAATATTATCCATTACCTTTCTCCCAAAAAGATATGGAGTTTGAAAACAATAGCAAATAGATTTTCGTAAATCAGTAGGACTGTACTCCATTAAATCCTTACCTTTAAAAAGTATTTTACCATTACTTGGACTATAAAGATGACTACATAATTTTAAGAATGTGCTTTTACCACTGCCAGATGGACCAACAATTGATATAAAAGATCCTGATTCAATATTAATAGATAAGTCATTAATAATTAACTCATTACCATTTTTGAAAGATACATTACAAAATTCTAATAAAGACAATTTAACACCTCCACCTTACTATTTTTAATTTGTAATAAGGTTTAATACTTGAAAAATAATTATACACCTTCAACTGAATATTTTAAAGAAATTACTAGAAAAAGAATATAAAATTGATTAATAAGAAAAAATAGTAGAGAAAGGAGTGTATTTTAATATGAGTAAGCCAAATAAAAATCAACAACATGAAAAAAACCTAGAAACTGTTGATAATACTATAAATGGATTTCCAACAAGTGGAAGCCAACAGTATGAGAAAACCCATGAATGTGCTGTTGAGCTTTGGAGTAGAGGTATGTGCATGGGAGAAGTTATGAAAAAAACTAACATGACGGAAGACCAAATAGCTAAGTATAGAGAAGAACTTGACAAAAATAAGTAAGAACATATGTTCAAGGCCCGTAAAAATGGCATTTGTTCATATAAAATTGCAACTTTAATGAATTACTTTCTTACTTTTTGTAAAAAATAACGTTGTGAGAAAAATAATCTCGGAGGTGTTTATAGTGAAAAAAGTAGCAGTTGAAAAAGGTTTAAAAGATGTTGAACAATTTTTATCTGAACAAGGATATAGTGTTCAAGAGTTTGAAAGAAATAGCATAGAAAATGCATCTTTTTATAATGGATTTGATGCGGTAGTTGTAACAGGGCAAAGTATAAATGTTATGGGGTACGAAGATACTAAAACAAAAATACCTCAAATTGTTGCAGAGGGTCTAACAGCGCAAGAAATAGGTCGTCAAGTAGAGAGCAACATCACAAAGTAGAGTACTTTACTACGGTTAGATTAAAGGATAGTGACAAGTCTATAGAGCTTGTCACTATCCTTTAGTATTTTATTAAGAAATATAAGAAAAATAGCATCAATGGATGCATTTAAAATAATATTTGGAAAATATTGCATTGCATAGATTTAAAATTAATTATAAATTAATATAGAATGAAGTGAAACTTGAATGATATGAGTTTTGTAAACACCTTTAGGGTGTTTACATTAAACTTGATTTTAGGTTATTTCATAAAGATTAAAAAAGTAGGTGATATATTTGGAAGAAAGATTACAAAAATATATGGCAACCTGTGGAGTTGCTTCAAGAAGAAAATGCGAAGAAATTATTGAGCAAGGTAGAGTTAAAGTTAATGGATTGGTGGTTAGCGAACTAGGTTATAAGGTTGATACTGATAACGATGAGGTTTGGGTTGATAATAATAAAATTAAGAAAGAAGAGAGAAAAGTATATATAGCACTAAATAAACCAGAAGGGTATGTTTGTACAGTTAAAGATGAAAAGGGAAGGCAAACAATTTTAGATTTAGTGAAAGTAGAGGAAAGAATTTATCCTATAGGTAGATTGGATTATGATACTTCAGGCTTAATACTTATGACTAATGATGGAGATGTATACAACAAGATAATTCATCCAAGGGAAGAAAAGAATAAAGTATATATTGCTCTAATTAAAGGAATTCCTTCTAGGGAAAGTGTAGAACAATTTGAAAAGGGTATAGATATAGGTGGATACATTACGGCACCTGCAAGTATAAAAGTTATAAAAACTTTTACTGATGCATCAAAAGTAGAAATTACTATACATGAAGGTAAAAATAGACAGATTAGAAGAATGTGTGATGCTTTAAATCATCCTGTACTAAGTTTAAAAAGAATCCAAGTTGGAAATATCAAACTTAATGATTTACCTAAAGGTAAATGGAGATTTCTTGATGAAAAAGAAATAAATCATATCAAAAGCATTTAAAATTGCATAAGTAAAAAACTATACAAAATTTGTATTTTAGAAATTTTGCATAATATTTTATACGCTAATAGTTACATATAAAATATTATGTAAAATAAATAAAAAGTAAACCAAAACAAATTAAAAATATATCTAATAAAAACAAAACATAAAAAGGAGTACTATAATGTTTAGATATGTTTCAAATGTTAATGAACTTTCTCACCATATAATTAAAAATTTTAGTTATAAATTTGATATTGCTGTAGATGCTACTTTAGGAAATGGATATGATACAGATTTTTTAAGTGAAATTTTTTCAAAAGTATATTCCTTTGATATCCAAGAATCTGCAGTTAATACATATGAAAGTAAAAATATAAATAACGTTGTACTAGTTAACGATTCTCATGAGGATTTTAGTAAATATATAAATGAAAAAGTTGATTGTATAATGTATAATCTTGGTTTTCTTCCTGGAGGTGATAAAAACATAACCACAAAATGTCAATCCACTTTAATGAGTTTAGAGAGCAGCTTGAACATAATAGATAAAGGCGGATTAATAACTATAGCGTTGTATAGAGGTCATGAAGAAGGAAAAAAAGAAGAAAGTGCAGTTATAAGTTTTGCCCAGAGTCTTCCGAAAGAAAAATATGGAGTAATGCTTCATTCTTTCATTAATAGAAATAATACCGCCCCATTTTTAATAATTATTGAAAAAAAATAGTTTGGAGGTGAATTCTATCAAATTATATAAAGTTTGATAGAAATAAATTATGAAAGATAAGTTAGAATTAATAGCATCAAAAGAATTAAAATATTATGAAGAAATGTATAAGGTTATTGACTTTTTAAACAAAAACCTAAGTGATTACGACCTTGTATTTGGTATTCAAGAGAAAGAAGATAAACATATTATAAATATTTATAAAGAAAAATAGTTTACAATTGAATGTTCTATTGTAAATTTGTTCAATAGATGTTAAAATGAAATAAATATTGCAACAAGATGGGGATGAGAGAAAGGATTTGAAATAAAATGGAAGACATTAATAATAAACAAGATTTGATGAGAACTATTCAAGTTAAGTTTCCAAGGTTAAGTAAGGGTCAAAAACTTATTGCAGAATATATTTTAAAGCATTATGATAAAGCTGCTTTCATGACTGCTGCTAAATTAGGTATAAGCGTAGGTGTAAGTGAATCAACTGTAGTGAGATTTGCTAATGAGTTAGGTTTTTCAGGATATCCTAAATTACAGAAAGCTTTGCAAGAGTTAATAAAGAACAAGCTTACTACTGTACAAAGAATTGAGTTATCAAATGATTTTGTAAGTGAAGAAAGTGCTTTAAAGGGTGTATTAAAATCAGATATGGAGAATATAAGAGCGACCCTTGAAAAAATAAATCATAAAACATTTGAGGATGTTATAAATGGAATATTTTCAGCAAATAAAATATATATAATTGGTCTAAGAAGTTCTACTGCATTAGCAGAATTCTTAGGTTTTTACCTTAATCTTATATTAGACAACGTTAAGGTTGTAGGTTATGGAGTAAGTGATATCTTTGAACAAATTATTAATGTTGGTGATAATGACTTAGTTATAGGGATAGGTTTTCCACGTTATGCTGCAAGAACTATTGAATCCCTAGACTTTGCACAAAGCAGAGGAGCTAAGGTAGTAGCTATTACTGATAGTTTACTGTCACCACTTGCGGCAAGAGCTGATTATACTTTAATTGCACAAAGCAATATGGCATCATTTGTAGATTCTTTAGTTGCACCTTTAAGTGTGATAAATGCCCTTATAATAGCAGTAGGTTTAAGAGAAAAAGAAAAAATATCAACCACATTTGCAAATTTAGAAAACATATGGGAAGAGTATCAGGTTTATTCATTTAAGGAATCTGATTAATCTAAAGGTTAGGGTTTATACCTTAGCCTTTTTTTGTGAAATTTAATGTTGATTAAATTTAGTCATTATATTACTATAATATAGATAACAAAGAACAATTATCTACATAAGGCGGTGAACTAATGGAAACAGTAGTAATAATCGGTGGTGGTCCCGCAGGTATGATGGCTGCAATAACCGCTGCTGATAAATTTAACACAGTATTGATTGAAAAAAATGATAAGCTAGGGCGAAAAATGTTCATTAGTGGAAAAGGAAGATGTAATATAACTAATGCTAAGGATATAAGTGAGTTTTTTGATTTTATACCTGGCAATCCTCATTTTCTATATAGTTCATTATACTCATTTACAAATGAAGATACTATGAGTTTTTTTAATAAGCTAGGAGTAAAGTTGAAAGTTGAAAGAGGAGACAGAGTGTTTCCTGAATCAGATAAATCATCTGACATAATTAGTGTTATGGAAAAAGAAATGAGAAGAAAAGACGTTAGTATAAAACTAAACTCTAAAGTAAAAAAATTTATTTGTGAAGATAATACTATAAAAGCGATTCAGCTAGATGACAACTCTATTATAAAAGGTGATTATTTTATTCTATGTACTGGAGGGATGTCTTATCCACAAACAGGCTCCAGTGGAGAAGGATACAAATTTGCTGAGGAATTAGGACATAATATAGTTGAAATTAAGCCTTCTCTTGTTCCTATTACAGTCAAAGAAGAATGGATAAAAGAACTTCAAGGTTTATCACTAAAAAATGTTGAGTTATCTATTGTAAGTAAAAATAATAAAATATTATTTAAAGAATTTGGTGAAATGCTATTTACACACTTCGGTATTTCTGGTCCAATTACCTTAAGTGGAAGTAGAGTTGTAAATAAAGAAGATAATTTAAAAGCTGTTATAAATCTAAAGCCAGCGTTGACCTTTGAAGAATTAGATAAAAGAATGCAAAAGGACTTTATAAAATATACTAATAAAGATTTTAGAAATTCTTTAGATGATTTACTACCTAAAAAAATGATTGATATTGTAATTAGATTATCAGAAATTAATCCTAATAAAAAAGTAAATTTAATTACAAGAGAAGAAAGACAAAACCTAGTTAACTTATTACATAACTTCACCTTAGAGATAAAAGGTTTAAGACCTATAGCAGAAGCTATAGTAACCGCTGGTGGAGTAAAGGTAAAGGAAATTGATCCTTCTACAATGCAATCTAAGTTTTGTAAAAACTTGTCTTTTGCCGGAGAAGTTATGGATGTAGATGCATATACGGGAGGATTCAATATACAAATAGCTTTATCAACTGGATATTTAGCAGGCACTAAGGTTGGTGAAGAGTAATTATCGTATTAAATAAAAACATCATGATTATGAAAATGGTATCAAAAAATAGAGGATTTTATCTTTTTTTATAGAATATATATAAAATGAAATTTTCTTACTTTTTAGAAAGGCGGAGTGAAATTTTTGAATATATCTGTAGCGATTGATGGCCCTGCAGGAGCAGGTAAAAGTACTATAGCAAGTATTGTAGCTAATAGATTTAGCTTAATGTATATAAATACTGGTTCTATGTACAGAGCTGTTACCTTAATATGTATGAGAAATAATATAGCTTACACAAAGGTGACGGATGTATGTAGTTTAACTAATTCACTTAATATGTATTTTGAGGGTGAGAGATTAGTGGTAAATGGGGAAGATGTAAGTGAAGAGATTAGACTTCCTGAAGTTAGTAACAATGTATCTAATTACGCTGCCATACCACAAGTAAGAGAAATATTAGTTAAATTACAGCAAGCTATGGCAAATAAATATAATGTAATTATGGATGGCAGAGATATAGGAACTGTAGTCCTTAAAGATGCTCCTTTTAAATTTTTTTTAACTGCAAGCTCTGAAGAAAGGGCTAAAAGAAGATTTAATGAATTAAATGCTAAAGGCATTACTGTAGAATACAATACTATATTAAATGATATAATAAAAAGAGATTATATAGATTCAAATAGAGAAGTAAACCCTTTAAGGAAGGCTCAAGATGCAATTGAAATAGATTCATCTAAACTTTGCATAAATGAAGTAGTAGAAATTATTTCGAACTATATTAAAGAATATATGAAATAAATAACAACTGAAGGTGAAATATAGATGGAAGTTATATTGGCAGATAAAGCAGGATTTTGCTTTGGAGTTAAAAGGGCTGTTGATGAAGCTATAAATACTCAAAATAAATATAATAAAAGAATATATACTTTAGGTCCGCTAATTCATAATAGTGATGTTGTTGATTATTTAAAAGTTAATAATATATATCCTATAGACTTGGACTATATAAATAAGCTTCAGGATGGTGACGTAGTTATTATACGTTCACATGGAGTGCCAGAAGCAATGTTTAATTTACTACAAAATAAAGGTATAACTATTATTGATGCTACATGTCCATATGTTTCTAATATACAGAAAAAAGTAAGAAAATACTTTAAAGAAGGATATGCAGTACTAATTGTAGGTGACGAAGATCATCCAGAAGTAATTGGAATTAATGGTTGGTGCGATAATAAGGCCATTATATCTAAGGATGGTGTTAACTTAGATAAACTATCAAATAAATTATGTGTTGTTTCTCAAACTACTGAAAAACAATCAAATTGGGAAAAGGTTTTAAGCATAGTGGTAAAAAAGTGTAAAGAATTTATTGCCTTTAATACTATATGCAGTGCCACTGAATTTAGACAAAAGTCTGCTGAAGAAATTTCGCAAAAGGTGGATATGATGGTTGTATTAGGTGGACGTAATAGTTCTAATACAACAAAGCTTTATGAAGTTTGTAAATCTAATTGTCTAAATACTATTCATGTTGAAAATTCAGGAGAAATACCTGATGATATAATTAATTCAAATAAAATTAAAACTATAGGTGTTACAGCAGGTGCTTCGACACCGGATTGGATAATAAAGGAGGCAATTTCAAAAATGAGCGATAACAAAGAACTAGAGATGAATGAACAGTTAGCTTATATGGAACAGAATGATAAACAAATAGCAGTAGGGCAGTTAGTAACAGCCAGAGTGATTTCAGTAAATGAAAAAGAAGCTTTTTTAAATATTGGATATAAAGCTGATGGCATACTTCCGAAAAGTGAAGTGACAAAAGACGCAAGCTCAAAACTAACAGATTTAATTCATATCGATGATCAGGTAACTGTTAAAATTGTAAAAAGAAAAAATGAAGATGGATATGTAGTACTCTCACGTATAGAACTTGAGAGAGAAAATGCTTACAAAGAATTAAGAGAAGTTTATGAGAAGGGTGAACCAATAACTGTATTAGTAAAAGACGCTGTAAAGGGTGGCTTGGTTTCTAGTTACAAAGGTGTTAGAGTTTTTATACCAGCTTCCCATATAGAACTTCACCATATACAAGATCTTTCTCAATATATTAATAAAGATATCCAAGTTAAAATAATCGAATTCAAGGAAGAAAGAAATCACACAAGAATAGTATTGTCTAGAAGAGAGTTATTAAAAGGTGATAAAGAAAAGAAAGATGAAGAAGTATGGAATTCCTTAGTTAAAGATACTGTTGTAGATGGAGAAGTTAAAAGATTAATTGACTTTGGTGCTTTTATCGATGTACAAGGTGTAGATGGATTACTTCATGTATCTCAGATTTCATGGGGAAGAATTGAAAAACCTAGCAATGTTCTCCATGTAGGAGATAAAGTTAAGGTTTATATATTGGACGTAGATAAAGATAAGAAAAAATTATCATTATCTCTAAAAAAATTAATTGAAGATCCATGGACTAATGTTGATATTAAATATCCTGTTGGCAGCATAGTTCTAGGAAAAGTTGCTCGCTTTGCTAATTTCGGTGCATTTGTTGAACTAGAACCGGGTGTAGATGCCTTAGTTCATATATCACAAATAAGTCATCAAAGAATAAATAAACCAGAAGATGCCCTTAAAATAGGGGATGATATAAAAGCAAAAATACTTGATGTAGATAAAGAAAATATGAAGATAGGATTAAGTATAAAAGAAGTTGATGAAATTTAGGTAAGATTAAAAATTTTTTCGATAAGATAAAGATAAATAGAATATTTTTAGAAAATGCGTGTAGTATAACTAATAGGCACGCATTTTTTTATGTATATATTAAGTAATGTATATAGAAATACAGAGAAATATCTAAAAAATTAGAGTTTTATACATGTTTTTCTAAAAAAATCGCTTTATATATTGACTTTTTCGTTATTTTTGATAAAATTTAATTGTTACGATTTTTTTAAGGAGGTAAATACGCAGAATGAATGAATTAGGACGTCACATTTTAGCAGAAATTTACGGGTGTAGTTCTGAGATACTGAACAATAAGGAATTAATAGAAAAAATAATGGTTGACTCTGCATTAAAGTCAGGTGCAGAAGTTAGAGAAGTTGCTTTTCATAAATTTAGTCCACAGGGTGTAAGCGGAGTTGTTATTATATCAGAATCACACTTAACTATTCATACTTGGCCTGAACTTGGATACGCAGCTGTTGACGTATTTACTTGTGGTGATAAGATAAATCCATGGGACGCATGTAACTATATGACTGAGAAATTTAACGCTAAGAATATGACTGCTACTGAGGTTAAAAGAGGAATCTTTGAGCAACCTGTATCAGTTAAAGCGTCAAATATATAATAAAAGATCATCGGATTCGATGATCTTTTATATTTTGTACTCTATGACAAAGAGTCTTGAGATAACCAGCACTTTAGTAATGATTAGTTGTTTCATGAATGTAATAATTTCTACCTCCTTTAATATACTTTACTAGAGGAGAAATGGGGGGTAGAAATGTGGAACATATTAATACTAGCTATACTGATGTAATTTCTGATAAAGAAAGAAAAATAGTATATAACGTATTATCACAATATAATTTTAAAGTTATTAATTGCACTAAAGTAAGAAGTGTATATAAAGTAGAAACAACAGAAGGTAATGTTTGCCTAAAAAAAATAAGACATGGAAAGTATAAACCTAATAACGCTGCTATTCTTGTTCAAGAGCTTGTAGACAAAGGTTTCTATACTATAGCAACCTATTATAAAACAAAAGACCAAAAAAGCTACGTAAGGCATAAAAGGCTGATATTTTATGTACTAGATTGGATAGATGGAGAAGAATGCAACTTAGATGATATTGAAGAAGTACTATTAAGTATAAAATTATTGGCACAATTTCACTTAGCTACTAATAATATAAATACAAATAAATTAAAATTAAAAAGTAGTTTAAAAAATTGGCCTAAAACTTTTAAAGAGAATCTACGTAGTTTAGAAAGATATGAGAGAATAATTAATAATAAAAGAATGAAGAGTGAATTTGACCTATCATATTATGAATGTATAGAAAGTATGTATCACAGAGGGATGGTGGCTCTAAATTTACTAAATACATCTGGATATTATAAACTATTCAAACATACGAATAAAAATAAGACTTTATGCCAGAATAGTTTTTATTATCAAAATATCATCAAAAAAAATGATAAATATTATATAATAGATTTAGATAGCATAATTATTGATCTTCACATTACTGACTTAGGTAAGATAATAGGCCGATTAATGTCTAAAAGAAACTTTAAATGGGATTTCAATAAAGCAAAAATGATTATAGAAGCATATACCTCTATTAATAAACTAGATAAAAATGAATTAGAGGTAATGTTATCGCTTATTGTGTTCCCACATAAGTTTTGTAAGTTAGGTAAAAAGAGGTATACAAAACATAAGGCTTTGGATGAGTCGAAGTATATCCATAAGCTAACAAAACTAATTAGATATGATGAACTGCAAAACAAGTTTTTAGAAGATTATTTACAGTATCTTAACGAAGTGAAATATTAAATGTTTATCAAATAATAAATATAACTACGGGGAAAAATATATGTATAAGTGTGTAGGATTAAATATAAGAAACTTAGGCTATTTCAGAAAACTAAATAAGGCTAAGGGTGATTTTAACACGCTAAATAAGGACTTCTTTAAAGTATATGATAAATGCAATTTTGCACAACAAATATTTTTAAGACATAGGGTAAAATTGCTAAAGAAAGATTCTAAATATGTAGGCTATATTTGGACAGACTTGGATGACAGTAATGTATGTTCAATAAATGCTTTAAACTCTTTAGAAACTGCGAAAAATTCCCAAAATTATATACCATATAAATTTTTATTTGATACTTTAAAGAAAAATTGTACCGTCAATTATTTGTGCGAAAAAAATAGTTATAACTTTGATGTTTTAAAAGATATGGGTTTTGCTAAAAAAGACGGTACTTTAATACTTTGTTTAAATATAGAAGAAAATATACCCTTAATAATAATGGAAAATGTAGAATTTGAAATATTGAAGAATGGTAGAGATGAGCAGAAAAGATGTGAAATACAAAATGAGATATTTAAAAATGATACTAGAGTACCATTAACAATAGAGGATATTTATTTTGATGAGATACAAACCTATTACTTTGATAAGGGGTCAATATTTATAAAAAAAGATGGCTGTCATATAGGATATGGTCAAGTGATTATAGAGAATAATATGCCTGTAATAGTTAATTTCGGCATATTAAAAGAATATAGAGGGAAGGGCTATAGTAAAGCTCTTTTAACCTATCTTATCAAAATAATAAGATATACTGGATTTAATAATGTAATGATAAAAGTAAAGAATACAAATAAAATAGCATTAAATTTATACCAAGGAATTGGATTTAAAATTACAAATGAAATATATAATTGGGAATTAAAAAGATAGCCTCATGACCTAAATCATGAGGCTATCTTTTTATATATTATTTATGATTTCATTTATCCATGTTTCCTATGTCTTAGCGTTTTGCTTCATACTGCCTTAAAAGCTTAATGAATAACTCAGGAACCTTCTCCATATTTTCTGGAGATTCTATAAATGCGATACGGAATTGAGTGCTTCCTGGATTAGGTTCGCCTGATTTAATGTCATAGAAGCCTTTCAAAGGTGCTACCAGAAGAGTTGTTTCGACTCCTTTGTAGTCCACTGAACCTTCCTGTGCACAATACATAACAAAGTCGATTGAATCAAATCCTGGTTTTACAACATTTCTAACGTCAATTACTGAATATATAGATGCATCAGGGCTGGAAACGATAAGACCAGGTTCCTGTTTCTTCAGGCCGTCATATACGTTGAACATGATTCCTTTGTAGTATTCACGAATGCCTTTGCACCATGCAGCAATACTTTCCTTGCTTTCATGAGCAAGAGCTCCGAATATATACTGACCAATTACATTAGCACAGAGATTTGCAGTGTATTCAGCTACTGACTGAGTATGATACTCTGCATTATCAGTGATGATAGCTCCGATTCTTAAACCGCAGGCATTCCATACCTTTGATGCAGTCTCGATGCTTATTCTTCTACCTTCTATGCCAGGTACATCTTCATCAGTAAGTCCCCAGATGCTTACCAAATCAGCTTTTTCATCATAATACAGTTCACGATAAGCTTCATCGCTAACCATCCACATATTATATTTTACGCATAGTTTAGCAAGCTCTTTAAGAACTGGATAATCGAAGTACTGACCTGTAGGATTGTCATAAGGTATTACAAGAAGCGCTCCAGGATTATGCTCCTTAATGGTTTCTTCAATTTTATCTAGTTCTGGAAGGCTGAACTTTCCGTCTTCGCCTAAATGACGTTTTACTGTAACAGTTTTACGTCCAATTCTTTCCGCAAAAGAAATATAATTTGTATAAGCTGGATCAATCATCATAAGAGGTTTGTCCTCAGTGCCTGCATCTCCACAAACGCCAAGCAATAACAGTTCCATACCACTGGATCCGCCATCGGTTATCTGAACAAATAATTTACTAGTATCAAAACCTTCGCACTTAAGAATGTTTTTAAAAGCCTCTTGAGTTTCATCTACACCAACAGTACCTGAATATCGTATAACACCCTTTGCAAATGGACTTTCAGGTGCATCCAATGCAAACATTCTTTTTTGCATAGCAGGATTTGTTGGAAGTGAAACGTTTCCGATTGCTACATTAATTAATGCAGGTTTCACTTTACGTTCCGCAAATTTCATCTGACCAAGTCTTACGTCTGATGGCATCCTTTTTTTCAAATGATCTGATAGTACTGGTTTATTCATTAATAAACCCCCCTTTAATTATGTTTCTTTTAGTCTTTTGCAAAACTCTAAAACCATTGTTTTTGGAGTTTTGCAAATATATTTTCGAAGGATTTCCCCCACTCAAAATCTAATTTAAGGGAGGGATATCCTTTGATAGCAAATTTAAATCAATTTTAATTTTTATTAGTTTCCCAATTCACTATTTAATTTGACATAATAGATATATTTAGAATATAAAAAAATGTTGAGTGATTTTTTTATATTATTTATCTTTACAAAATTTTCTGACTATTTTATTACATTTTCTACTGGAATATGAACAGTTTTAAATTCAAACATTGATTCATATTGAATTTGTCTAAAATATGCTCTATCTCCAATACATTCACACCTTAAACTATCTTTTTCATTTTTTACTTCATCAAAATTTTTAGCATCATACATATATACCACTCCTTTTAGGTATAGTGTGACCTAAAAGAAAGATTTTATTAGTTTTAAATTTTACCATTTTAAATAACTTATTCCATTTTTTGTGATATAAGATAATTCTGACTATTGAATAATGTCATTCTTTAATTTTATAATACTACAATTGCTAACAATTTTAAATATTTATAATGAAACTCGATAATAATTAATGTTTTATTTGATTTTTAATTAAAATTATTCTTTGAAATACAAGATTGCAACTTGTGAATATTATAAAATTTAGGTTAAATTGTTTTAAACTTAATTTTTTTAGGATGACAGCAGGATTGTTAAACTAAATTTTAATTAATTTTGCTTCAATATTTAAATATATATACTATTGAAGCAAAATTAATTAAAGCAGTTTAATATATATTACTAAACATGATAAATTAAAGCAACAAAAAATAGATATTAGTAAAAAAATATAGTATAATGTAGAAGGTCAAATAGAGGACAAAAATAAGTTGTATTATTATGAGGTGAATCAACTAATGAAGGAGTTAAAAATTAATAAGAAAAGCAAACAATTTTTTATAGAAACTTGGGGTTGCCAGATGAATGAAGAAGATTCAGAAAAGCTGTCTGGTATGCTGAAGAAACAAGGATATACTAGAGCCTTAGTTAGAGAATATGCAGATTTAATTATCTTTAATACCTGTTGCGTTAGAGAAAATGCAGAGCTTAAGGTATATGGAAACTTATGGGCATTAAAAAGATTGAAAGAAAAGAATCCAGAACTTATTATAGCTGTATGTGGATGCATGATGCAGCAAAAAGATATGGCAGAAAATATAATTAAAAAATTTCCTTTTGTTGATATTGTTTTTGGTACCCATAACGCTTATAAATTTCCTGAATATCTTAATAGAGTTAAGCAAGAAGCTAAATCAGTAATAGAAATACAGGATAAGGAAGATGGAATTATAGAAGGAGTCCCAATAGATAGAGAAAGCGATCTTAAAGCTTTCGTAACCATAATGTATGGCTGTAATAACTTTTGCACCTACTGCATAGTTCCATATGTAAGAGGTAGGGAAAGAAGTAGAAAACCAGAAGATGTTGAAAAAGAAATAGAAGAATTAATATCCAAGGGATATAAAGAAATTACACTACTTGGGCAAAATGTTAATTCTTATGGTAAGGATTTAGAACCAAAACTTACTTTTGCAGAACTATTAAGAAGAATTAATAAAATAGATGGTATAGAGAGAATTAAATTTATGACTTCTCATCCTAAGGACCTAACGGTTGATGTAATAGAAGCTATTGCTGAATGCGATAAATTATGTGAGTACATTCATCTTCCAGTACAATCTGGATCAACAAACCTACTAAAGAAAATGAATAGAAATTATACAAAGGAACAGTATTTAGATTTGATTGGAAAAATAAAAGAGGCTATACCTAATGTAGCTATATCTACTGATTTAATAGTAGGTTTTCCAGGAGAAACGGAAGAAGATTTTGAAGAAACATTAAGTCTTGCTAGGGAAGTGCAGTTTGATTTAGCATTTACATTTATTTATTCAAGAAGAAAAGGAACTCCAGCAGATGAAATGGAGGACCAAGTAGATGATGTTGTTAAGCATGATAGATTTAACAGATTAATAGCGGTTACAAACGCTTGTGCTGCTGAAAAAAACAAGGAATATGACGGTAGAACTGTAGATGTGCTAGTAGAAGGGTTAAGTAAAAATAATGAAACCAAAATAATGGGAAGAACAAGGACCGGTAAATTAGTGAACTTTACAGGTGATAAGGAAAATATAGGGAAGATAGTTAATGTTAAAATAACTAAAGCAAATTCGTTTTCTCTAATCGGAGAACAGATTTAACTTAACTTAATTAAATTGAGAATTGGGAATGGGGAATTGGAAATGAAGTTATTTTATTTCTAGTTTACAACTCTCAATTCTCAATTCATTTAGAGGAGGTATTTAATATGAGTTTAACTCCAATGATGCAGCAATATTTTGAAGTTAAAGAAGGCTGTAAAGATTGTATTTTATTTTTTAGATTAGGAGATTTTTATGAAATGTTCTTTGAAGATGCTGAAACAGCTTCAAAAGAACTAGAACTTGTTCTAACAGGTAGAGATTGTGGTTTAGAAAAGAGAGCTCCAATGTGCGGAATACCTTATCATGCAGCTAATGCTTATATAAGTAGGTTGGTTAATAAAGGCTATAAAATTGCTATATGCGAACAACTTGAAAATCCCTCTGCCGCAAAAGGGATTGTTAAAAGAGGGATTATAAAGGTAGTTACACCGGGAACATATACAGATTCCTCATTTTTGGAAGATAACAAAAATAATTATATTATGAGTTTGTATATAGATAATGATAAAAGCTTAGCAGCTTTAAGTTTTGCAGATATTTCAACAGGAGAATTTAACTGTACTGATACCCAGTATGATTTATCCGTTATACTAGATGAAATATCTAAATATAATCCAAAGGAAATTCTAATTCAAGATAACCTTGATGATAAAATATGTGAACAAATTAAAGAAAGATTTAATGTGTCTTTCACAAGATTATCTGAGGAGATGTTTAAAGCAGATGCAGAAGACACCTTGAGTAATCAATTCTCTAATTTCAATAAAGGTGATTATACTAATGCATTAATAGAAAGCTGTAATGGACTTTTAAGATACGTAATAGATACGCAAAAGACAGCTTTATCCCATATAAATGAGATAGAGTATTATAGCATAGTAGATTACTTAAGTATAGATAGTAATTCTAGAAGAAACTTAGAACTTACTGAAAGTTTAAGAGAAAAAAGCAAAAAAGGTTCTCTGCTCTGGATAATGGATAAAACTAATACTGCTATGGGTGGCAGACAGCTTAGAAAATGGATAGAGCAGCCTTTAATAGATAAAAAATCAATTCAAAAAAGACTAGATTCTGTAGAAGAAATGTTAAGTAATTTGTCTCTACATGAAGATTTAAAAGATGCACTTAAGGAAATATATGATATTGAAAGACTAGTTGGTAAGATATCTTCCAAAAGTGTCAATGCAAAAGAGCTTATATCACTTAAAAATTCTGTAGAGAAAATACCAGCTGTAAAGAATATACTATCATGCTTCAAAAGTGATTTATTAAATAATATGTATAATAATCTAGATGAACTAAGGGATATTTATAAAATACTAGATGATGCTGTATTAGATAGTCCTTCTATATCTGTTAAAGAAGGGAACTTAATAAAAGAAGGATATAATAAAGAAATAGATGAATTAAAAACTGCTAAAGCTCACGGCAAAGAGTGGATAGCTTCTCTTGAGAGTAATGAGAAGGATATAACAGGCATTAAGTCATTAAAGGTAGGATACAATAAAGTATTTGGATACTACATTGAAGTAACAAGAACTAATTTAAACCTAATACCTGAGGGAAGATATATTAGAAAACAGACTCTAGCTAATGCGGAAAGATATATAACTCCCGAATTAAAAGAAATGGAAGATAAGATATTAGGTGCTGAAGAAAAACTAATTAATTTGGAATACGAAATTTTCATTCAAGTTAGAGAAAAAATAGAAGAGCAAGTTGATAGAATGCAGGTAACAGCAAAAATCATAGCGGAATTAGACTGTCTAAGTTCATTAAGTACTATAGCCTTAGAAAATAACTATATTAAGCCAGAAATAACAAATTCGGAAGAACTATTTATTGAAGAAGGAAGACATCCAGTGGTTGAAAAAATGATACCATCAGGAGGCTTTGTATCTAACGATACTCACATAAATACGACTGATGAACAGCTATTACTTATAACAGGACCTAATATGGCTGGTAAGTCTACCTTTATGCGCCAGGTTGCTTTAATTGTACTTATGGCTCAAATAGGAAGTTTTGTGCCTGCTAAAAAGGCTGTAATTGCTGTTTGTGATAAAATTTTTACAAGAATAGGTGCTTCAGATGACTTAGCCGCTGGAAAAAGTACATTTATGGTTGAGATGTGGGAAGTATCAAATATTTTAAGAAATGCAACTAATAAGAGTCTTATTTTACTTGATGAGGTAGGTAGAGGAACTAGTACCTACGATGGATTAAGCATTGCCTGGGCTGTTATTGAATATATCTCAAGTAATAATAAATTAAAGTGTAAAACTTTATTTGCTACCCATTATCATGAACTTACAAAATTAGAAGGAATTCTAAGTGGAGTAAAAAATTATTCTGTATCTGTTAAAGAAATGGGTAGTGATATTGTATTCTTACGTAAAATCGTAAGGGGTGGAGCTGATCAATCTTATGGTATTGAGGTTGCCAAACTAGCAGGATTGCCTGAAGAGGTTATAAATAGAGCAAAGGATATACTTAATAGAATAGAAAAAGAAAATAGCAGTGATATAAATATAGAGGATATATCTAATGTAAGTGAGATTGCTGTAGATAAAGTAGAACCAAATATACAACAAACTAATAATCAAGCTAGAATGGATGATATTATAAAAGAACCACTAGAGGATATTTTAGTAGAAATTTCTAATAATATTATCAATTCTTCAGAGGTAGATCTGTCTATGCAAATTAATTTTACTGATATAGAAAAGCAGAACCTAATTAAAGAGATTGCATCTTTAGATGTGTTGAATATGACCCCAATGGATGGATTTAATAAGCTTTATGATATAATAAAGAAAGCAAAATCATTATAGTTTAAATGTAGATATATAGAAAAAAGTTAATCTTTAGCTAATCAAGGTGGTGATACTGTGAAAAGAATAAATTTATTAGATATAGAGACTTCTAATAAGATAGCTGCAGGTGAAGTTGTTGAAAGACCTTCTTCTGTAGTTAAAGAGTTAATAGAAAATAGTATAGATTCAACTGCTAAAAACATAACTGTAGAAATATTGGAGGGTGGACAAAAAAGCATAAAGATTATTGATGATGGCCAGGGTATTCATCCTGATGATATAGAAAAAGCTTTTATGCCCCATGCCACTAGTAAGATAAGTAGCATAGATGATATTTATAGAATAGATACTATGGGATTTAGAGGAGAAGCTTTAGCAAGTATTGCATCTGTTTCTAATATATTATTAAGAAGTAGAGTAGAGGACATAGACTTTGGTAGAGAAATTTCTATTAGTGGTGGAATAGTAAATCATATACAAGATGCAGGTTGTAATGTTGGTACTATGATAGAAGTTAATGATTTATTTTTTAATGTTCCAGCAAGGCAAAAGTTTTTAAAAACTACAAGTAGAGAAGGTGCATATATATCTGACATTATAGATAGGCTTGCACTTGCCAATCCAGATATATCATTCAAGTTCGTAAACAATAATAAAAAAGGTCTCAATACTTATGGAACTGGAAAATTAATAGATGTTATAAGATCCGTATATGGAAAGTCTATTAGTGAAAATATAACTAGCTTTGAAAAGTATACTGATACAGTCTCCATACATGGATATGTAGGAAACTCGGAAATAAGTAGAGGAAGTAGAAATAATCAAAGTATATTTGTAAATAAAAGATATATAAAAAATAAACTTATAACCGCAGCTGTGGAAAATGCATTTAAGTCATTTTTAACAATAAACAAGTTTCCTTTTTTCATAGTTTTCTTAGATATATTCCCTGAATATATTGACGTAAACGTGCATCCTACTAAATCAGAAATAAAATTTAGTGATGACAGAGAAATTTTCAAGTTGACCTTTGATGCAGTTCATGAAGCTTTAAGAAATAGCTTAAAAGATACTTTTAATATACCTTATGGTGAAATACCTTATATAGAAAAAAATGAACAAGAATCAACTCAAAATGAATTAGACAAGGAATCTACTAAAACTGAAAATATTCAGCTTCCAATAGATTTAAACTCTTTTAAAGAAAATAATTATAAAACTGAAAAATTTGGCAATAATATAGGCTATGATTCTAATTTTTATGAAAAAAGGGATGAACAAATACAATATAATATAAACAATGATATTAAGGAAACTGTACCTAATAATATGGAGGAAATTGGGATTTTAAATGTAAAAGTTGAAGATACTTTAAGCGGGAAGGGAAAAGAAGTTCAAAATACACAAGTAAAGGAAGTCAGCACAGCTAAGTTTCCACCCTTTAATGTTATAGGACAGTTCCACAGTACATATATTTTAGCAGAATGGCTGGATATACTATACCTTATAGATCAGCATGCTGCTCATGAAAAAATATTATTTGAAAAATATAAAAAAAGCATTAGAGAACATAACATTATGTCTCAAGTTCTTATAACGCCAATAGTTATTGAACTTTCAAAGGAAGATTATGCTATCTATACGGAGAATACTGAAACTTTTACAAATACAGGATTTAATATAGATATTTTTGGCGATAATACAATAAGTATAAGAGAAGTCCCTTTTATACTAGGAAAACCAAATGTAAAGAATTTATTTATAGATATATTAGTGAACTTAAAAAATATGGGCTCAGGAGAAACATGGGAAGTAAAGTATAATACTATAGCTAAGCTTGCATGTAAATCAGCTATAAAGGCAAATGATAATTTATCAAATATAGAAATGAAGTCATTAATTGAAGATTTGAGATTTATAGATGATCCTTTTACTTGTCCTCATGGGAGACCCACAATAATCAAATTTACTTTAAATGAGCTAGAGAAAAAATTCAAGAGAATTCAATAGTACAGGGGGATTTTATGAAAGACTTATTTATACTTGCAGGACCTACCGCAGTAGGGAAAACTGATATTTCCATAAAACTAGCTAAGAGACTTAATGGTGAAATATTATCAGCGGACTCTATGCAAATATATAAGTACATGGATATAGGTTCTGCTAAAGTGACCAAAGATGAAATGCAGGGGATACCTCATTATCTTATAGATATGGTTGAACCACATGAAAACTTCAATGTTTCTGAATATAAGAAAATGGCTGAGGAGAATATTGATGCAATTCTTAGCAAAGAAAATCTTCCGATGCTTGTAGGTGGTACTGGTTTATATATAAATTCATTAATTTATAATTATGATTTTACTGAGGCTGGTACTGATGAAGAATACAGAACATATCTTCAAAACTTAGCACAAACAGAGAGCAAAGAATATGTTCATGCTTTATTAAGAGATGTAGACATAGAATCTTATAACAGACTATATCCAAATGATTTAAAAAGGGTTATAAGGGCGCTAGAAGTATATAAGCTTACCGGTAAGACTATAAGTCAATTTAATGAAGAAAATGATATTTATGATATACCATACAACGTATTTTATTTTGTACTAAATATGGATAGAGATAAACTTTATGAAAGAATAAATAAAAGAGTAGATATTATGATAGAAAAAGGGCTCATAGATGAAGTTAAGAATCTTAAGTCCATGGGATATACTGCAGATATGCAATCCATGAAAGGAATAGGTTATAAAGAAATATTATACTACCTAGATGGAAATATATCCTTAGATGAAGCTATTTATTTGATAAAAAAGGGAAGTAGGAACTATGCTAAAAGACAATTAACATGGTTTAGAAAAGATAAAAGGGTAATTTGGATAGATAAGGATAAATTTAACAGTGAAGATGAAATAGTTCAGAATATAATTGATAAATTAACTTCATTAAAAGTACAAAGATAATAAACTATCAAATTCTTTATAGAATCAAAAGGAATTTTAGCATATTTATAGAATACTATAATTAAAACTACGGAGGGTGAGAATTATGAGCAAAACAGTTAATAACTTACAAGACATATTTTTAAATGGAGCAAGAAAAGGTAGAACCCCAGTTACTATACACTTGACTAATGGATTTCAGATTAGAGGTAATGTAAAAGGTTTTGATAGCTTTACAGTTGTTTTAGATTGCGAAGGTAGGCAAATGATGGTGTATAAGCATGCAATCTCCACTATTACACCTTTAAAACCAGTTTTATTTAATAATGTTCCTGAAGGGGAAGCAAAAGAATAGGCTAACAATTGCCTATTCTTTTTTTATATGGTATTATAATCACTGAACTGGAATCCATTATAGTAATTGCTTTTTACAGGAGGTTTTTTATAAAAATGATTAATTTAACAAAAGAATATCTTAAGAATATCTATGGAATAAGCGATAAAGTACTTAATCTTTATGAACAAGCTATAGATGATGTAAATGAAGAATTTTCAAAATATGATGAAATAAGAGAATATAATCAATTAAAGGTTTTGAATGCACTTCAGGAAGAAAGAATAAGTGATGCGCATTTCACAAACTCTTCAGGATATGGATATGGTGACATAGGTAGGGATTCACTAGATAAAGTTTATGCTAGAATTTTTAATTGTGAAAGCGCACTAGTTAGACCTCATTTTGTAAATGGAACACATGCTCTAGGTGCCGGATTATTTGGGAATCTAAGACCTGGAGATACAATGATGTCAGTATGCGGTACTCCTTATGATACATTACATAATGTTATAGGAATAAGCGATAAAAAGAATATAGGATCATTGAAAGAATATGGAGTAAACTATAAACAGGTAGATTTAACTTCTGATGGAAAAATAAATTACGATAAGATAAAAACTGAATTGGAGAATGATAAAAGTATAAAACTAATCCATATTCAGAGATCTACTGGATATGGTTGGAGAAAGTCTTTATTAGTATCTGAAATTAAAGAAATTATAGAATTTGTAAAAGGCATAAAATCAGAAGTAATATGTTTTGTAGATAATTGTTACGGAGAGTTTATAGATACTAAAGAACCTACTGACGTCGGAGCAGATTTAATAGCAGGTTCTCTTATTAAAAATATCGGTGGCGGAATAGCTCCAACGGGAGGATATATAGCAGGTAAAGAAGAATACGTTACTCAAGCTTCTTACAGATTAACAGTACCTGGAATAGGAGGGGAGTGCGGTTCTACTTTCGGTGTTATGAGACTTTTGTATCAAGGTTTATTTTTTGCTCCTCATGTTTCTATAGAAGCTGTAAAAGGTGCTCTTTTCTGTGCGAGAATCATGGAGCTTGCTGGTTTTGAAGTATTACCTAAACATACAGATAAGAGAAGTGATATAATTCAAGCTATAAAATTTAATGACAAAGAAAAGCTTATAAACTTCTGTAAGGGAATTCAACAAGGTTCTCCTGTTGATTCTTTTGTACAATGCGAACCTTGGGAAATGCCTGGATATGCAGATCAAGTTATTATGGCAGCTGGTGCATTCGTACAAGGGGCTTCAATTGAATTATCTGCAGATGCGCCTATTAGAGAACCTTATATTGCATATCTGCAAGGCGGCCTAACTTTCGATCACGCTAAAATAGGAATACTCATAGCGCTATCAAAAGTTATATAAGGTACCGAATGGAAACTCTACTCATATAGGTGTGTTAGAGTGGATAGTCACTTACGATAAAACAAGAGTCAAGCTAGGTTGCTTGACTCTTGTTTTTAATATTGTCTATAGATACCAACAAGCGTTCCTATCACTTGGCACTCAGGCACAATAATAGGAGCCATATTTTTATTTTCTGGTTGTAATCTTATGTGATCCTTTTCCTTAAAAAATCTTTTAAGAGTTGCTTCATTATCGATTAGTGCAACAACTATCTCTCCGTTATTGGCTGAATTTGATTTTTCTATTATTGAAAAATCACCATCTAATATGCCAGCGTCAATCATACTTTCGCCACTTACTTTTAAAATAAACAAATCTTTATCACTTTTTATATAGTTAACAGGTAGTGGGAATGTATCTTCTATATTTTCCACTGCTAGTATAGGTAAGCCTGCAGTTATTGTACCTAATATAGGTACATTAATCATTTCCTTTCTATTCAGAGAGTTCTCTACAACTTCAATAGTTCTAGGTTTAGTAGGATCTCGTTTTATAAGACCTTTTTTTTCTAATCTTTCAAGATGACCATGAACTGTAGATGTGGATTTTAATGCAACAGCTGCACAAATTTCTCTCACTGAAGGGGGATATCCTTTTTCTTTAATTTGATCTTTGATAAATTCATAAATTTCCACTTGTTTAGTATTTTTGTGTTCGGCCATAAAAAACACCTCTCTAATTTAATTACCTTGAATTATACCATATAAAGTAACAAATATCAAACTTATGTTCTATATCACTAATAGAAGTAATAAAATTTAATCTTTCATAGGAATAGAAAATATTTTTAGTAAAATACCTTGGGAATTTTGTGTATATTATGTATAATAATATTTGGGCTTTTAAGATAGTATAAAAGGAAACAGGAAGGAAGTAACTATGAATAGAGAATACTGTATATTTAAAGAAAAAAAACCATGTGATAATTGTGGTGAATGCGAAAGATGTGATTTAAATTCAAATAAAAAATGTGATAACTGTGGTAAGTGCTTAGCACAAGATGGGTTTGATATGAAGGGGATAAAAATCGATGAAATTATAGAGAGGGAAGGAGAAGCTAACGAATATAATAATGAATCAGAACAAAATTTGAATACTAAAAATTCATCTGATATTCATTCTGGTTTAAACAAGGATACTATAGTAGAAGATAAATCTTGTGAAAATATTCATGAAGAATATCTAGATGATTATGATGATTGTAAAGAAGAAACTAAAAAAACCTTAGAAGATATATATGAAGAAGAAGATTTCGAGGATGAAAATATAGAATATATAGATGATATAGAAGGATTAGGGGAGCTGCTGGATGATGATGAAAGATTAAGTGAAATTGCTTATGAAGAATTCCCAGGATTTATAAGAATTAAGAAAGGGGATAAGGATAACTAGTATATGATCTATTATTAAGATTTTAGCTAGAATTCCTTAACCCTAAAATTATTCAAGAAATCATCAACTATCCGCGCTAATTGGATAGTTGATGATTATTTTGTTTTAAAAAGATATTTATCCGATTCATCCAATGACTATCTGATTCAAGGCTTATTTCATATAATTTGTAGAAAACAAAATGTTCTAAGGAGGTGATTTAGCATCACTAAAATTTTAGTCATCATATTCATCACTTAAAGGATTAGATTTAACAGCTTCTCTTAGTTTCTCATCATCAACATGAGTATATATTTGAGTAGTAGATACATTTTCGTGACCTAAAATCTTCTGTAAGCTTCTAATATCTACATTGCCATACTTATACATCAATGTGGCAGCTGTATGCCTTAATTTATGAGGTGTATATTTTTCTGTATCTAAATTAGCCTTTTCTATATATTTTTTCACTAAAAGTTCTACTGACCTCTTATTAATCCTAGTGTAATTTTTACTTATAAATAGGGCATCTCTATCTTTGATTTTATCAGCCTCTTGGTTTCGTACATATAAATAGTTATCTATAGCTTTTAAGCAGGCCTTGTTAAGATATACTGTTCGTTCTTTATTGCCTTTTCCCACTACAGTTAATGTATCGCCTTTGATTCTTGATATATCTATGCTACATAATTCAGAAAGTCTTAGACCGCAGTTCAAAAATAGAGTTATTATGCAAAGGTCTCTTTCTTTATATTTACCATCAATAGACTTCAATAGATCCTTACTTTCATTTAACGTTAAGTATATTGGATTTCTTTTACTAATCTTTGGCGACTCTAACTCCATGGCTGGATTTTCATCAATAATCTTAGCTTTACCGTGAAGATATTTGAAGAAAGATTTTAATGTAGCAACTTTTCTAGCTCTAGCATAACTTCCATTCTTTCTATAGTTTTCTGCAAATGATATAAAAGCGAATAAATCGCTTAATCTTATTTTTTTTATAAAAATATCCTCAATATCATTAATTTGAATTTGGTCGAACTCACAATCACTCGGAACTTTACCTCTGTAAAGTTTTAAGAATCTGAAGAACATAATGAGATCGAATTTGTAACCATCCATAGTGTTTTTTGATTTTCCACGGATAGTACCGAGATAATTTAAAAAATCGTTTATACACTCAGGTATATCTGGATCATAAATGTGATTTAAATCATATTGCATATTTAATTCATTCCCTCCTCTAAAAATAGCATCAACTTCGCTAAATGTGTATTTAGCGAATATAATATTCTACATAAAGGAGTGAAATTCCTGCTAGTTTATTAATATTTTATTATAAACAGACTAATTATTATATATATTTAGTTTTCGGAGCTTTTATTCAATAAATTATATAACCCTTAAAAGATTATAAATTCGTCATTATTTACGCTAAAACTTAATTTTACAGTCCGATTAATAATATTTGAAATTTAATGTATTAAATTGTAATTTAACCTTTTCTATATTTCTACATGAGAATTTCAATTGATAATATTCTCAATTAGCTTTTTTAAAAAAGTTTTTAAAGTATAAGTAGATTTATTTCCCTCTCCCAATATTTATCCATTATATTACATTTTTTACATTGCCACAATTGGGCCATAAGTTTGCAGAAGCATTTTTCCTATTTATCCCCTACTCTTCCCTATACAGAAGGTAGCGATAAATATAATGTAAATTTATGCATTATTTGTTACTATGTAGATATTGGTATATTGCCTTCTATTTAAAAAAATTAAAAATAAAAAAGTTCTAATCACACTTACGTACAAATAAAAGTTTTTATAAGTAATTTTGTTAAATAAATCGGCAATGAATAAAATTTATATAATAAGGCAAAATATACAAGTATGGGTTATATAAGTAAACTCATGATTTTATTATTTGTTGAAGGAGAATTATTGATGAGAGTTGGTATACCTAAGGGGTTATTATATTATAAGTACTATCCTTTTATAGAAAGTTTCTTTATGGAACTGGGAGCAGAAATTATAACATCTACTGACACTAACAAAGATATATTAGATTTAGGAGTTAAGTATTGTGTAGATGAAGCATGTTTACCTGTTAAAGTTTTCCACGGACACGTTGCCTATCTGAAGGATAAGTGTGATATTATATTTATCCCTCGTATCATGGAGCTAGATAAAAAGGAATTTATTTGCCCAAAGTTTTGTGGTTTACCAGAAATGGTACTAAACAGCATACCAGATATGCCTAGGGCTATTATTTCTCCTATTTACGCTTCATCAGAAAAAAGACTAAAGAGCTGGGCAAGAAATGTAGGTGTATTGTTTACTAAAAACTTTTTAAAAATTGATAAGGCATATAAAATATCTCTAAGAAGACAGGAAGAATATAAGTGCAGTATAAAAAATGAAAATTTTAATTTAAACGTAGCTCTAGTAGGTCATCCTTATAATATTTATGATAACTTTACAAATATGGATGTAGTAAAAAAACTAAACAAACTTGGTATAGGGATAATATCCGAAGAGAATATTGAAGCCGATATTATAAACAATCAAATAAAAGATCTTTTTAAAAGACCCTTTTGGACCTTTGCTAAAAAATCTTACGGCTTCTCAACTTATCTAGCAGAAAATAAAAAAATAGATGGAATAGTGTATATTTCGTCTTTTGCCTGCGGCATAGATTCTGTTGTAATAGAATTAATTAAGAATAGATTAGGAGATTTTCCTATTTTGATACTAAAAATAGATGAGCATACTGGAGAAGCTGGTTTCGATACAAGATTAGAAGCCTTTGCCGATATGTTAGAAAGGAGATGTAGTTAATATGAAAATAACTTTTCCTCATCTTGGTAATACATACCTAGCTGCAAAAGCTTTATTTGATGGATTAGGAGTTGATTATATAATCCCTCCCCCAACTAATAGATATTCACTTGAATTAGGATCCTTATATTCTCCTGAGGAAATGTGTCTGCCTTTTAAAATAATGATTGGTAACTATATACAAAGCATTGAGCAAGGCGCTGATACCATATTAATTGTTGGTAGCTGTGGTCCCTGTAGGTTTGGTGAATACTGCGAACTTCAAATTAACCTTTTAAAAAAATTAGGTCATAACTTAGAATTTATAGTTATAGATTATCCTAAGGATATTGGCATAAAAGAATTATTTAATAGAATCGGCAAAATAACAACCAACAGCAGTAAAACAACAATCGAAAAACTAAAAGTGTTGAGCTGTGCCAAGAAGATTATTAATTCAATTGATAAAATGGAAGAAAAAGCTAGATTACTTTCAGGATATGAACTTAATAAAGGTGAGTGCAAAAAACTGTTAAATGAATGCAAAACAAAAGCCTTTAAATGTAATTCTCCTGAAGAAATGCTGGTTCACTTAAAAAAATACGAGAAATTAATCAGCAATGTAGCTATAGACAAGAGAAGAAATCCTATAAAGATTGCCATAATAGGTGAAATCTATACAATAATTGAACCCTTCTCTAATCTATATATTGAAGATAAACTTATGGATTATGGTGTGTCAACTAAAAGAAATCTTTCGCCTAGTTGGTGGGTAAAAAATGCGACACTATTGCCTTTTAAACTGAATTCCCTAGATATAAGGAGAGCATCTAGAGAATACCTTCCCTTATATATCGGAGGTCATGCACGGGAATGCATTGGTGAAGCCATACTTGCTAAAGAACATGAATTCGATGGTGCAATTCAGATATTCCCTATGGGATGTATGCCTGAAATTGTTTCAAAGGCAATTCTTCCTTCTATATCAAGGGATAAAGATTTTCCTATTTTAACTCTAGTTGTTGATGAAATGACCGGTGAAGCTGGATATATAACCAGAATCGAAGCGTTTTTAGATTTACTTGAAAGGAGAAAAGAAAATGTACTATATGGGAATTGATGTTGGTTCTGTTAGCACAGATATTGTAATTGTAGATAAGGATATTAATGTAATAGAATCATTATATTTAAGAACTAAAGGAAGACCAATAAATGCTATTCAAGAAGGCTTTAAAATATTAAAAAGCAAGTTTTCTAATAAAGAAATTATAGGTGTTGGTACTACTGGTAGCGGAAGACAAATTTCCTCTTCAATAATAGGAGCTGATGTAGTAAAAAATGAAATTACAGCTCATGCAGTTGCTTCGCTAAACACAGATGATTCAGTTAAAACTATTATTGAAATCGGAGGACAGGATTCAAAAATAATTTTACTGGATAATGGTATAGTCACTGATTTCGCAATGAATACAGTATGTGCAGCTGGAACTGGTTCCTTCCTAGATCGACAAGCGGAAAGACTTGAAATACCAATAGAAGAATTTGGGGACTATGCTTTAAAGTCTACTTATGCAGTAAGAATTGCTGGAAGATGCGCTGTTTTTGCAGAATCTGATATGATACACAAGCAACAGTTAGGATATACTGAAAAAGATATTATTCGCGGTCTTTGTGAAGCATTAGTTAGAAACTATCTTAATAATGTAGCAAAGGGAAAAAATATAAAACCAAAAATCTTCTTCCAAGGTGGCGTTGCAGCAAATATTGGAATAAAAACTGCATTTGAAAATGCTCTAGGCTCTCAGGTAGTAGTTCCTAAAAACTACAAAGTTATGGGTGCGATAGGCTCTGCAATTTTAGCTAAAGAACATTTAGAAAGGACTGGTAAAAAAACAAGTTTCAAGGGCTTTGATTTAGCTGATACTGAGTTTGTTTCAAAAAGCTTTGAATGTGAAGGATGCCCGAATAGATGCGAAGTAGTAAAAATACTTGGCAGCAAAACTACTGTGGGGTTCTTTGGTGATAGATGCGGTAAATGGAGTGGTAGTTTAGCGGTATAAAAAGTCTCGTAGCAAAATGCAGAGTAAGTTTACTCTGCATTTTTTATTTTCATTTCAACACACTAACCTTCAGTCTTTAGTAATTAATACTAGTTATATTTCCATCTATTTTTTCATAAAATTAATTAAATTCTATTATTAGGAGGTTATATAATGGGGGATAAAGGTAAAAGCAAAAGTGGTTCCACTAAAAATAATGATAAGAAATCTAAAGGTAGTAAGAATACTAAGAAAAAATAATTTATAGCACATAGGTCTCCCTATGTGTTTTTTATTGCAAATTATTACAATTAATTTTACTCCTTTCTAATTGCACTCAGAATACAAAATTTATTGAACTATAACAGATAAATTTTGTATATATAGGAGAATATAGTGATTTTCTAGAATATAAATTCTAAATAAAGAAAAACTAAAAAATAGATTAAGATTAGAAAGGATGTTGTAAATTGAATATTGAAGAACCTTTAATATGTCCTAAATGCAATAGTAAGCATTTTAAAATGAAACGTCAAGCAACCTATGTTTATACCTATGATATAAACACACCTGAGATAAATATGCGTAGTGATAAAGAAGAAGCTCTTCCCTTTTTATTTGATAATAGAGAACAAACAGAATCAAGTGAATATTTAGAATGTGATTACTGTGGAGCACAGTACCCCTGCCCTTTCTTTACTGATAAGCAAAAAATTGATCTTACGGTTTTGCGGAAAGCTATTCGTGCTGACCATAAGAATGAGCCGGAATTCTTTGGTTAAAAAACTTTAACATATAGAAACAATAATGAAAGATAAGTTTATTTTATAATAATACCTCATAACAATAATAATATACTCTATATATTACTGTTATGAGGTATTATTATGTTTTATATGGAAATTGATATTTAGTTAACTTTTATATCATTTATATAATATTTATTATTTATACCAAAATAACCCATAGTGTGCATATTAACAAATTATACTTTAATCAATAAATTCAAGTTTCCAATTATAATATCCTGTTTCTTTATTTTTTTCATATCTTAGATAAGCAGTAAAAACATTTCCCTTTTTACTTACTAAATTTCTAAATCCAACTTTCCCATTTTTCAGTAATATTTCTACCATCTCTTTAGTTACTTTTTTATTAAAAGATTGAATATACTTATCATCTTTCCAAATAGTATACTTACATCCATTTTTCCAATTAGAACAACCAAAACCTTTTGTACCTTCGATTATTGGATTACCACATTCAGGGCATTTTCCAATCTCTACAGTACCTTCCGGAAGTTCAACTTTAAATTTATGAAGTAGTGAAGTATCTTTTTTGATTTCATCAACTGACTTAATTGTAAATTCATAAATAAGTTTTAAAAAATCAGATTTGTTAAATCTTTGTTTTTCTATGTCAGATAAAGTTTTTTCTAATCTACCTGTATACTCAAGATCTAACAACTCCTTAGCAGGAAAAATTTCTACTATAGTCGCTCCTAATTCTGTGCATTTTAAATTCTTCCCTTTTGTTGTAATATAACCAATATCTTTTAGTCTTTTTATAGTTTCAGCCCTAGTTGCTGGTGTTCCTATGCTAAACCCACTTAAAATAGCATTCATCATTTCCTCTGACTCTTCTTCACTATCTTCTTTATAACTTTTACCACAAGTCTCCATTACTCTAAGCAAAGTCTTTTCTGTATGATATTTTGGTGGTTTTTTAGTAACAGCACTTACTGTATTTTCTACTACGCTAAGAATTTCATCTTTAATTACAAGCGGAAGTATAGTATCCTTTGATTCAATTTTTTCTACTACTCTCCACCCCTCTACAATTTGAACTCTACCTTTAGCAATAAATTCCCCGGGAATCTTTTCATCATACACTTTCATAGTTATTTTAGTTTCTTCAAACTCTGCTACCGGCATAAATTGCATTATAAATCTATTTTTAACTGCATTATAGACTATTTCTTCATCTTTATTAAGATTTTTAGGTATAACATATGTAGGAGTAATAGCACTATGGCTCTCAACCTTTGAATTATCAAAAACTCTTTTAGACTTATTAAATTTTATATCATTCTCATATGGTAGTCCCTTTTTTAAAGTTTCTAATACCTTTTTTGCCCTATCTCCTAAACTTTCTTCTAATACAACACTGGCTGTTCTTGGATAAGTAATAAACTTCTTTTCATATAAACTTTGAGCCACCTTTAAAACCTTATCTGACGTCCAACCTTTATATTTACTTGTAACATATCCTTGCAAATTTGAAAGATTAAATAACGGTGATGGGTACTCTCTCTTTTTTTCTACTTCTTTTTCAACTACAGTTGCATTTTTATCTTTTAATATTTTAGAGATTTCATCCAAGTATTCTTTAATATCAAATTTTTCACTACCATTCTCATAATATAGTCCTTCAAATTCTATGCTAGCATTTGTCTTAAAGTTTGCTATCAATTTATAATATGTTGATGCTTGGAAGTTTTCTATTTCTTTATCCCTATCATAAATAATTTTAAGTGTTGGAAGTAAAACTCTTCCTATATTAATAATTTTATTATCTTCAAATCCATATCTTAAAGTTGCAACTGATGTAAGATTAATACCAATAATCCAATCTGCCAATTGTCTCCCTATACCTGCATCTTGCAAAGGTTGCATCTCTGAATTTAATTTTAAATTACTCATACCTTTTTTAACTTCATCTTCTGTCCATTCATTTAATAGCAATCTATAAATTGGTTTGTTCACTTCTAAATATAAAAAAAGTTCATCTGCTATAACTTGACCTTCCCTATCATAATCAGTTGCAGATATAACTGTATCAACATCCTCTCTATTTATTAGATTTTTTATTATTCCTAATTGTTTAGCAGCACCCTTATCCTCAACATTTCTGCTATAACTATCACATTTCACCTTATACTTAAAATTTTCTGGTATAAAAGGGAATTTATCCATTCTCCATCCCTTCATATTTTCATCATAGTCCTTTGCATCTAAAAGTTGTAATAGATGTCCAAAAGCCCATGTAACCAAATACTCTTCACCTTCAAAATATCCATCATTTCTTTTTTTTATTTTAACCGCATCGGCAATATTTTTTGCAACAGATGGTTTTTCAGCAATTATTACTTTCTTCATATATATCAACCTCTTTATTTCAGTAGTTAAAACCTATCTTTCATTCTTAACTATTTTAAATGATTTTAAATCAGAATTCAAATTACTGATTAAAATATTTTTTCTGTTTTAATAATATAAATAAAAATAAATAGAGATATTGGTTTTAATAGATATACCAATATCTCTTAACTTAATTATACCAAAAATATTATAAATGTACAAATTGCCAGATGAAAAATTATTTTTATGTTCGTATTTATGTTCGCGTACCCGTATAAATGTGAAAATCGTCAGATGAAAAGCCTAAATTTTTCTTGTCAGATATATTATTACTGTTGCTTATATTGAGGTTCTTGCTCTTCAATATATTGTTGTCTGCCTTTTAAAACTTCAAGAGCAGAATCTAAACTTTGGGCTATTTGTTGGAATTCTTGTTTTACTTGTTTATCTTCAGTTTGTAATGCGAATGTTTTCATAGTAGATGCTGCACCTTGAATTCCAGCAATTGCTTGTTGCATCTGAGTTCCTACTGTCATATTATTCACCTCCCTTCAATATGTTTAATATATTTCATATTAATCTAAAATTGTTATAAACACTTATTTATTCTTAGTAATTAAATAAAATTTATACCTAATTTAATTACATATTAGCCCTTAGGCTTAAATATTAATGCTGCTATAAATCCAAAAATTAAGGCAGATGATATACCCGCACTGGTAACTTCAAATATTCCAGTGAGCACTCCAATTATTCCATATTCTTCTGCTTCCATCAACGCTCCTTTTAGTAAAGAATTGCCGAAGCTGCTAATAGGTACGGAGGCTCCTGCACCTGCAAATTTCACCAATGGATCATATAGTCCCAAACCTCCTAGTATAGCTCCTGCAACAACAAGAGTACAGGTTGTATGTGCTGGAGTAAGCTTAAATACATCCATCATAATCTGTCCAATAACACATATTCCACCTCCTACTATAAAAGCCCAAATAAATTTTTCCATAATGTTATAAACACCTCACCTTTACATTTCTATGGATACTGCATGGGCAACACCAGGTATACTTTCTTTTTGTTGATATGACATTGGAGACATCAATGCTCCAGTTGCTACTATTAGTATTTTCTTTAAATTACCCTTCCGCATTTCATTTAAAAAATGTCCATAAGTACTAGTAGCAGCACAAGCACAGCCACTGCCACCTGCAAAAACAGGTTGATCATCTTTGTAAATCATAACCCCACAATCAGTGAATACATTTTCCGGTATTTTTATACCATGTTTAATTAGCAAATCACCAGCGATTGCATGACCTACGGAACCTAAATCCCCGGTAGCAATAACATCATAGTAGGATGGATCAATATTTAAGTCTCTAAAATGTGCTTGAATAGTATCAACTGCAGCCGGTGCCATAGCCGCTCCCATATTAAATGGGTCAGAAATGCCCATGTCTATAACTCTTCCTATAGTAGCTGATGTAACTTTAGGTCCATTTGTCTGTTTCCCAACTACTGCAGCACCAGCACCTGTTACAGTCCATTGTGCTGTAGGAGGTTTTTGCCCACCATATTCCGTCGGATATCTGAATTGTTTTTCAGCCGCTGCATTATGACTGGCAGTGCCACATACCACATATTCAGCAGCATTACTGTCTACCAATTGGGCTGCTATCGCAAGCCCTTCCATAGAACTAGAACAAGCACCAAAAATTCCAAGATAAGGTATAGCTAAAGTCCGAGCTGCAAAGCTACTAGTAATTATTTGATTCATTAAATCCCCACTTATAAGAAAATGAATATCTTCTTTTTTTATATTTGACTTTTTTATTGCTATATCACAGGCTTCTTCTAATAATTTTTTTTCGGCCTTTTCATAGCTATCCTGCCCTAGCCATATGTCCTCATGAAGAATATCAAAATCTGCAGCAAAATTACTTTTTGATTCAAAGGGGCCTCCAACAGCAGCAGAAGCTAAAATACTAGGTTTAGAATTAAAAATCCAAGATTGATGACCTTTTATCATTTACATCCCGCCTAACCATTTAATTATTACTGTAATAATAGAAACTACAAAAGCTGAAAAAACTCCAAAAGTGATTACTGGCCCTGCTATTTTAAACATATTGCCGCCTACTCCTAACACATACCCTTCACTTTGATGTTCGATAGCAGCAGATGCAATAGAATTTGCAAATCCAGTAACAGGAATAGCTGTTCCAGCTCCTGCAAATTGGGCTATATGATCAAATACACCTAATCCTGTTAACAAAACTGAAAGTATTATTAATACTGCAGAAGTAGGATTTCCCGCTGTAGTTTCAGTAAAGTGAAAATACTTTATAAACATAAATTGTAGTCCCTGACCAAATGCACATATACTTCCCCCAACAATAAAAGCCTTTACACAATTAGTCAAAACTGGTCTTTTAGCCTCTCTTTCTTGTGCAAAGCTTTGATATTGTTGTTGAGTAGGAGTTAGTTTTTTCTTTTTCTTACTAGACATTTAATATCACCTTCTAACGTAATAAATATGGCTTAAGTTTTTCCATAATATTCTTTAATTTATTAGCATTGTTAGTATACATCGCCTTTGCTTTTTCATTTTCAGTTTCCAAAGCGTATGACATAAGATCAGCCTGACTTTTCTCTATATTAGCGTAAAGCAGTTCTTTAACATTAGTTTGCGGAATTTCTATTATGTCATCAAAGAGATCCACATAAAGTTCTCCACTGGAATCTACTTGACCTATAAAAACATTATCTAAGGTTACTCCTAAGTTTTCTAATTGTGCATTAAGCCACCCTTGATTAAGTCCCATATTGCTTAAAGATTCATTAACTACATTCCCATCTAGAATCACCGTTTGTGGTGCACTTTGCGGTGAAACCTTGATACCTAAATCATGTGGAGTTATTGGTTTTTTATCTGATTTTAAAACAATATTTATATCACCGGTTGACTCCATTACTGCAAACTCTACATCTGCTAAATTAAAAACATTTTTAGATCTCATTTCCCTTAGAAGATCTTCTCCTGAAAATCTTACTTGGGTTAAATTCTCCTCCATTACTTTCCCTTCTTTTACCAGTATTGTTTCCTTACCATTTATCAAATCATAAATTATTTTACTTTTCATTGATAAATAATCCAGTATTACAGGAAGTACAATCCATACAGCTAAGGCTATAATTCCAAATGCCCAGTTTGAAATTATATTTAAAGATACTAAAGAAACTAAAATTGCAACTACTGCATAGTTAATAAAATTAAAAGGTGTCATCTTACCTGTGTACTTTTTTCCCATAATTTTTATTAATATTAAAGTGAAAAAAAACATACCTGTAGATTTAAATAGTACTACTAACCAAGTTTTCATATTTGCCTCCGATTAATTTCCTTTATATTGGGGTTCCTGAAATTCTATAGCTCTCAATCTTCTTTCTAAATCTTGTATAACTTCATCGGTTGATTTTAATGCTTCCTTATATACACACTTAGCCTTTCTATCTTGAGTTTGTACGGAATAAATTCTTAAGGTACTTTGAGTACTCTTTAAACTAACCAACGTTTGTTTTACTTTAGAACCAACTGTCAATTCACTCAACCTCCTCTATAAAATAGTATCTAAATTAAACATTACCATTGCCTTTATTTTTACGCTTATTTCTATTTTTATTCACAAATTAACTAAAAAAACAGAGCGACAAAATCGCTCTGTTTTTTTATTGACAAACTTTTCCTGGATTTAATATATTTTTAGGATCAAATGCTAATTTAATGTTTTTCATTAATTCAATATAGTCCTCACCATATTGTTCAAATAAATATGGCTTCTTAGCATATCCTATTCCATGCTCTCCTGATACTAATCCCTTTAATTCTATGGATTTCTTGTACATACATTCAAATACGTCACTTAATTTCTTTTCCCATTGTTCTTGTGTCATATCATCTTTTAATGCATATACATGTAAATTACCATCTCCAGCATGTCCAAAGCTTCTAATTCTTATATCGAATTGCGCTTGAAGTTCATCTGTATATTTTATAAATTCTGCTACTTTATTTCTTGGAACAACAACGTCACATTCATCCATTTCTGTTGTTGTAGCCTTAACTGCTTCAAGGAATGCTCCTCTTGCTGACCATACAGCTTCTTTTCTTTCATCTGTATCTGTGATATATACATCTAAAGCACCTTCTGCTAAGCAGATTTGAGCTACTTTGTCGTAATCTTTTTCTATATCTTCTTTGCTATTACCATCGAAAGTTAAAAGTAAGTATGCATCTGATGAGTTATCTGGGAATTTCTTTCCTAAAAACTCTTCTGCAGCAAGTATAACTTCTCTTTGCATGAATTCTATAGCTGTTGGTGTTGATTTTGATTTTATAATCTTTGGAACTGTATTTATTGCAGTTTCAAGATTTGGGAATGGTATAAGTAAGCTTATTGCTTTCTTTGGTAATGGTAATAATCTAAGTACAGCTTTTGTAATTATTCCTAAAGTTCCTTCTGATCCACAGATTAAATCCTTTATGCTGTAACCTGAACTGTTTTTAACTACTTTTCCACCAACTTCTATTACTTTTCCTGTTGGAAGCACTACAGTTAATCCTCTAACATAGTCTCTTGTAACACCATACTTAACAGCTCTCATTCCACCTGCATTAGTATTGATGTTTCCTCCTATAGTTGCAGACTTTTCACCTGGATCTGGTGGGTAGAATAAATCATGTTCCTCTACAAATTTACCTATTTCCATCAAAAGAACACCTGGCTCTAATGTTAATGTTAAATTTTCTTCATCTATTTCAAGTATTCTATTCATCTTTGATAAATTAATCATTATTCCACCATATATTGCAACGGACGCTCCAACTAAGCCAGTACCTGAGCCCCTTCCTACTACTGGAATATTATTTTCATAAGCATAAGTCATTATTTTCGATACTTCTTCTGTACTTAATACTTCAACTAAAACTTCTGGCATTTTGCTTATTCCGCCTAACTCGTCATGGCTGAAATCTTCATTTATATCTTCTCCAGTGAATACTCTATCTTCACCTAATAATTCCACTAAAAATTTAATATCTTTTTCATCAAGTTTTTTATATTGATTCTTACAATTACATGTCATTTTTCTTACCTCCAAACTTTTTAATTAAGCTATGCCTTTTCCTTCTTTTATATCACTAATAAGTTTTGGCACTATTTCATATATATCTCCTACTATTCCATAGTGAGCTACATTAAATATTGATGCTTTAGGATCTTTATTTATAGCTATAATACATTCTGAGTTATTCATACCTGCTGCAAATTGAACTGCTCCAGATATTCCACAAGTTATGATTAATTTTGGTTTTACTGTTCTACCACTTAAGCCTATTTGCTTCTTTGCATCTGACCATCCTGCCTCGATTAATGGTCTTGTTGTAGCTATTTGTGCTCCAAGTAAATCTGCTAATTCCTTTATCATAGCTAAATCTTTCTCAGCTTTTAAACCTCTACCTACTGCAACTATTACTTCAGCATCAGATATGCTTGATTCTACTACTTTTTTAGTTACTTTTAATACATTTATATTTGAAACAAGTTTGGATTTATCCATATCTGCAACTGTAATTTTCCCTGATGCTTCAGATGATCTCTCTGGTGCATTCATAACCTTATATCTTACTGTTGCAAGCTGTGGTCTATTATTTGGATTTATAATTTGAGCCATTATATTACCACCGAAAGCTGGTCTTATTTGAACTAAGTCTGTATTTTCTTTCATATCAAGTATTGTACAGTCTGCTGTAAGTCCAGTTCTAAATCTTGCTGCTACTCTTGGAGCAAGTGATCTTCCAACTGTTGTTGCTCCTACTAATAATGTTGATGGTTTTACTTTGTTTATAAAATCTTCCATTGCGGCTGTATATGGTTCTATTGTGAAGTCTTTTAATTCTTCATAGTCATATACAAATACCTCATCTACTCCATAATGTAAAAGTTCTTCAGCTCTACCCTTTACATCATGTCCAACAAATACAGCATACACTGGATGATTTATCTTAGCTGCTAATTCTTTAGCTTTTCCTATTAACTCATGTGTTACAGGATGAATATCACCTTCTACATGATCTACATATACAGCTACACCTTTCCATAAGCTCTTGTCTATAGCTTCTGTTTCTTCTTCTATAAACTCCATTACTCCAGCTGGTCCTTTTTTAACACAGAGTTTACACATTTTACAACCTGCATTAACTTCTATTTTTCCACCTTTATCTTCTATTGCTCCAAAAGGGCATATATTTACTAATTCTTCTATAATTGAAGGAGTTAATTTCTCCTGATTTACAACTAATTTACCCACTTTTCCATTCCTCCTAGCTTTATACTTATATTAATTAATACTCTAATTTTAAAATCTACTTATACAAATTTTAATTCTTTTAGTTTAAGACCTAATTTTTCTGAAAGTTCTTCTCCAGTTCCATTCCACATTTCTTTATCTGTGTTAACAGCTGGTGGGAATATTCTTTCAACCTGTGTTGGTGATCCATTTAATCCATATCTTTTTTCATTTTGATCTTCAAAGTCTTTTAAGCTTAACATCTTAATTTCTCTGTCCTTAGTTTCTAATTTCTTTCTATAGGATGGAAGTCTTGGTTGGAAAATATCCTTTTCTACTGTTAGTAGACATGGATATTTTATTTCTGCTACTTCTATAGTATTTGGCATATCCATTTCAACTATCATAGCATTCTCTTTTATATCTTCTATCTTTATTACATTTGCTATATGTGGAATTCCTAAATACTCTGCCATTTCTGGTCCTACTTGCGCTGTATCTCCATCAGTTGTCTGTTTTCCACATAGTATTAAATCTATATTTCCCATTTGTTTAACACCTTGAGATATTGTATAAGATGTTGCAAGTACATCTGCTCCTGCAAACTTTCTATCTGAAAGAAGTACTCCTTCATCTGCACCCATCATGTATGCTTCTTTTATTACTTCAGTTGCTTGTGGTGGTCCCATAGTTATTACTTTAATAGTTCCACCCTTTTCTTCTTTAATTTTTAGTGCTGTTTCTAAAGCATATAGGTCATATGGATTCATCTTTGAATCTACTCCATCTCTTTTTAACACACCTGTAACTGGATCTACTTCTACTTTTGAAGTTCCTGGGACCTGTTTTATACATACTAATATATCCATATTTATACCTCCAAATTTTTATTATCTATATATATCTAACTATAAAATAGTTTATCTAACTATAACTGATACTCCATCAGGAATAACTGCCACTTTGGCATCCATGCCTTTTAATTCATAAGCTCTTTTTAGTGCTTCCTCAAAAGTATAAGCATGTTCCATGTGCATATTTTTTATCATTTGAGGATCGCACATATCAGTTACTAATATGATTGTATATTTATCAAGCATTCTAGCTAGTATCTGGAATTCCCACTGATCAGGAACAGTTTCATTTCTTGGTACTTTAGCTATTCTATCTAAAAGCTCTCTAGGTGATTTTGCATTAGCTAAATTATCATGGAAAGATTGTCCACCATGTCCATCATTACAAGCGGATACCATAATTATTACTCCGCCTTCATTACATGTTGCTTCTGCAGCAGTCATACCTTTAACAGACTGATACATATTTTGGTCTAAAGGATATCCTCCATTAGTTGAAATTGCAATGTCAGCATCCACTTTATCAACCTTTGAAAGCTCTAATACAAATTTGCAACCTTCCTGATGCGCAAATTCACTGTGACCTGCTACAGCATTTATAATTTTCTTTTCACTATTAATTACAACATTAAGAATAAAAGCAAGTTTTGATTTTTCAGCTGCATAAAGCATATCTCTGTGTATTGGATTATTTTCAAGTATTCCTGTTCTAGCATATGGACTTGCTATAAACTCACCACAGTGGTTAGCCATAACTGTAGTTGCTGATGCAATTCCTGGAAGTACGCTCTTTCTTCCACCAGAGAATCCAGCAAAGAAGTGAGCTTCTATAAAACCTTCAGCTATTAATAATTCTGTTTCAACAGCTAATTTATTTATTATAAGTTCTCCACCGGACGGAAGAGTTCCAACTTTAACTAGAGTACTGTCATCGAATGCATCGTGCACTATTATATTTTCATTTTTAACTATTTCTTCTCCAAACTTATTTACAAGTTCTTCATGAGTAGTTGGTCTGTGAAACCCTGTTGCAATAAGAATTTTTATATCTATATCAGGATTAACGTCTCTTATTCTTCTTAAAAGTATAGGCATTGTAATTTTACTTGGAACTGGTCTTGTATGATCACTAGTTATAATCACCATATTCTTTTTGCCATTCACTAGGTCTTCCAATCTTTCACTTTTAATTGGATTGTCCAAAGCTTTTTCTACAATTTCTTCTTGTGATATTGTAGGCTTAAATTCCTCGGCTTTTGATTCTAATATACTAACTAAGTTTTTATCAGCTATTTCTATTTCTAACATTTTCTTATGATAAGGTATATTTATTTTTGCCATATGAATTCCTCCAATTATCTTACATTTATATTTGCTATTCAAATTTTAGAATCCGAATAAAGGTCCTGCAAAATATGCTACTATACCTAAAACCACTACATACACTATGCAGAATTTTAAAGTTGAATTTAGTATTTTACCTTCTGCAGCAGCTAGTCCTGTAGCTGCTGTAGCAACTGCTATACTTTGAGGTGATATCATCTTACCAGCTGTATTTGCTGCTGCAAGCCAGAATGGATTTAAACCTAAAGATTTAGCTACCTCTACTTGAAGTGGTCTAAATAAATTGATTTATTCTTTGGTAGTATGGTCTGACCACTTTTGTTGAATTTATAATATCATAAATTTTAGAACATTTCTACAATAGTTATTTCGTTAACAGTGCAGTTAAATTTTTCACTTGCAACGTTTACACTGATTTTACACAACTTGTCGAATTTTTGATAAATTAAAATTTTTTTAATTTCTATTTTAAAATTTCAAAGTTATCAATTATGGTTATTTTATTAACAAATTATAAGCTGCTTTAATTTTTTTAACTGTATTATTCTTGAGTTTTCCAATAAACTTATTTAAGAAACATCTTTTTACCTTAGACGATTACTTGATTATTCAGATATTTAAAGCAACTATTATTAATTTATACTATATGCCTCTAGTTGCAACTATAAACACACAATTGGTATTATGATCTTACCAGTTATGTGTTTATAGTATCATAAATGGAATATCATTGTATTATATTTCAATATATTTTTACAGTTATTAGGCAGTTTCACAAAAGTGGTGTTTGAACCTATTTTCATACTTCAGCTCTGACTTAGCCATAATAATCATTCTTTTCTAACTTTTTTATTATTCTATAATGTTCCTAAAAAACATATGATACCAGCGATAACTACATAACATATAAAATATTTAAACACACTTCCTAAAATTTTACTTTCTGAACCAGATTGTTTAATTGCACTTGCACCAATGGCAATACTTTGAGGACAAATCATCTTTCCGATACCTGCTCCAAGAACGTTTGCTGATGCCATCCATGCTGGAGAAAGTCCAAGATTTTTCGCTGTTTCTGCTTGTAATCCTCCGAATAAAACACTTGTTGATGTACCTGAACCAGTAACAAATCCTCCAATAGCTCCGATTAATGGGGCGAATAACGGATATGCTGATCCAGTAACTGCAACTAGGAATTTTGCAGTATCTGAGATCATTCCACTATAGCCCATTATCTTTGCTACTGACATAACGCAACAGATTGTAACAATTGTTTTCCAATTTGCTTTTAATGTAGCAAACAATACATCAAGCATCATTGATACTTTTGCACCTTGAACAAGGCCCCCAATAATTGCAGCAACAAAAATTATAACACCTGGTGTATTAACCCAGCTAAAAGCCAGTTTACTTCCGCCTTTACCAGCATATACAACAACAACGCTTTTGATTGGTGCAATCAACTTGTTAACTGATGGAAATAAAGTTGATGTAAACAGTAACATTATGAATATTAAAATAAATGGACACCATGCTTGTAATGCTTTACCAAATGATATAGCTTCTTCTTTATTCTGAGTTACTGATGCAGCTATCTCTTCACTTGTACCCTGAGCTTCAATGGAATACTCAGCTTGAGGTTTTTTATTAAAGACTTTTGCTGCAATAACTGTACATATCATACAACAAATAGAACCTACTATATCTGGCAATTCTGCTCCAATTACTGTTCCTGCAACATACCAAGGTAGTACAAATGATAACGCAGAAACTAATGTAATTGCAAAAGCTCCTTTTAATGCTTTTATTCCACCACCTACAATGCATACCATAATAAATGGACTGATGAAGCAAAGAATCACTTCAATAATTACTGTATTTGCTGCCAATACGGCAGATGGAACTCCGGTTATTGATGAAAGTGTCACCAAAGGTATTCCAACTGATCCAAATGCAGTTGGTGTACTATTAGCAACCAAACATGCTATAACTGCTGAAAATGGATTTACTCCAACACCAAAGAGCATAGATGCTGGAATAGCAACGGCTGTACCAAATCCTGCCATTCCCTCCATGAAGTTACCAAATCCCCATCCAATAAGTAATACTAGAACCCTTTTATCAATAGACACTCCTGACAACATTTTTTTTATGGTTTCCATTGCACCTGTACGTAAAGTCAAATTATACGCAAACAAAGCTGCAACAATAACTAAACAAATTGGCCACAAGGCGTTGAGTATACCCTCTAATACTGCTGATGCAGCATAAACTGGATTTAGTTTCCAAAAACCAACAGCTAAAACTAAAGTAAGAATAAGTGCAATAGAAGTAGCTTTGTGAGCTGGCATTTTTAACCTACTCAATGCAACCATCAGCCAAATAATTGGTAATACTGCTACTAAAAATTTTACAAATAACATTCCTTTTCCCCCTTATTTTAATCTTTTCATGGTACTACCTTTTTATTAATTAGTACCACCATTTTTTATAATTTTGTTTTCATTCCTAATCTAAGGAATAGAAAACCTTTACTTTGACTTTACTTTCTTTATTTCTTCAATCATAACTGGAATAATTTGTTTCAATAAACAATAATGATGCTTTCATACTTTCGTTTTCCCCCCTTAATTAGATTGCTTTATCTTTTTTCATTTGCTCCATAACAGCACTTACTGCTAGTGTAGCCTCTTTCTTAGGAGGTTCAACATATTCAATGCAACATACTTTTCCTTGTTTTACCTCTCCAATTTTTGCTGCTGAATAAGTTGGAATGACTGCCTTACGGCTTGCCATCTTACTTTTAATAGTAGGGTAACGCGGATCATAATTTAGTTTACTTACTGTTACTACGGCTAGATATTCTAAAGAAACTATATTATATCCTTCTTCAGTTTCTTGATGAACTTCCATGACATAATCTTTAAAAACGATTTCAATCGCGCTACAAAGCCTGTTCCCAATTTTTCAGAAAGCACTGCTCCTACTTGACCAGTAATTTCATCTGTAGATCCCTTACTACAAAGAATTAAATAAAATTTTTTATCTCTTTGTCCAAATGGATTTCAACAGAATCATCTGAAACCTGTTTTACACATAACAGAATTTCATACTTTCACTCTCCTTTACATTTTTACATTATTAAACTATTTTTTTGATAGAACCATTGTGTATTTAATTTTTGTAAAGTAGCATTTTATAAATATTGGTCCCATAAAGTAGGCTACAACTCCTAAAACTATTACATATACTATACAGAATTTTAATGTTGCATTTAGTATCTTACCTTCTGCACCTGCAAGTCCTGTAGCTACTGCTATACTTTGAGGTGATATCATCCTACCAGCTGTAGCTCCACCTGTATTTGCTGCTGCAAGCCAGAATGAATTTAATCCTAAAGATTTAGCTGCTTCTACTTGAAGCGGTCCAAATAAATTGATTTATTTTTTGGTAATATGGTATGACCACCATTTATTAAATTCATAGTATCATACAATTTAAAATGTTTCTACAATAGTTATTCCGTTAACATTACAGTTAAATTTTTCACTTATATCGTTTACAGTGATTTTACAACACTTGCACAATTTAGAATAAACTAAAATTTTTTTTTATTTTCTAGTTTCAAATTATTAGTTCGTTAATTGGAGTTATTTTATTAACAAGTTATATATTACTTTAATTATTTCAACTGTCATATCCATGAATTTTCTAATCGTTATTTGGGGATAGTTATTTATTTTTCTTGATATTGTTTTAACATCATTTAAAATATAAAAAAGGCCTATCAAAACGTAGATAGACCTTTTACTATATCTTATTTCATCATATACTCATTTGCAAAGTCGAGATGCTTCCTCATGGCTTCTGCAGCTTTTTTTGAATTGTGAATTTTAAGAGCTTCATAAACATCTTCGTGCTGCTTAACAAGAATCCCTTTATTTTGTTCGGTTATAAGTATTTTCCTTCGCGCATCCTCTATAAATGAATCTATTAATGAGGATATTGCGTTTAATATATTAACTATTATAAAGTTCTTCGAAGCTCTTGCAATTTCATAATGAAACTTTTTATCTATTTTTACATTATCATTTTCATCCGTTGTACTTTTTAGAGCTTTTACTAATATATATAGGCTTTCCAGCTCATTTTCTGTTATTTTCTGCGCAGCTATAGCCGCTGTCTCTACCTCTATAATCTTTCTAACTTCTATAATTTCCTCAGGATTGCCGTCTTGAAGCATAAACATAATTGATAAAGGTTCAAATAAACTATTCTCAGGATTTTCCCTAATATAATTTCCTTCACCTTGTTTGCATTCAATTAGCCCTATAATTTGAAGTGCTCTTAACGCTTCCCTTATTGATGTTCTACTCACTTGTAGATGTTCTACCAGTTCTCTTTCTGAAGGGAGTTTATCTCCTTTCTTTAGAGTGCCATTTACAATCATATCTTTAATTTGATCAATTACCTGTTCATAAACCTTTGTATTTTTAATTGGACTAAACATTAATCAAACTCCTTATTAATAATAAGGCATCTTCAAAAAAATAACTAGTCAGTATGCTAGTATATTTTATTTCAGATGCCTAACCATAATTTAATTATTCTGTGGTTTCATCTAATACATTTACATTACTATTAACTACACTATTCCAATTTACATATATATGAAATAAGCTTACTACATCTTGTTCATTATATAAAAGTATTTTTTCCTTTTTATCTTCTGGCATTCTTGATATATAATCACTATCTTTAATAATCTTGCTGAAAGTTTTTGCAAGATTTGACCCACTAATAAGCTCACTATCCCTAAAAATACTAAATTCTTTTTCAAGTGCCTTTAGTCCTATACACTCTCGTTTTTCCTTTTCATATTGTTTTTGTAAGTCAAGATGAAAAAAATGCTCATTTATATCAAAATCTATTTTATACTTCTCAAATAGATGGTTGATTACTGTGAAATCGTTATTACCGGAAAAAGTTATTATATATCTTTTGCCGTATTCTTCATACATAACCTTAAAATAGTCTCTAGCAAGTTTTAGTATACTTTTTATATCATTTTTGTTTTCAATCATATACTGAGTAACCTCTAGCTTGTTTTCTTCCATGTTAAAATAACAACATCCAAAAACACCTACACATATAGGTTTTTTGTATATATAATGCTCCAAATCAAAAAACAAAGCATCTTTAAATAAATGACTGTTTCCTTCTACTGTAAGCCAGTTCTGTTCTTCTACAGTGCTTACATTTACACTTTCATGTCTTTCTATCACTATACCACTCTTTTCTAATTAATTATGCAAAATTCTCTGCTGTAATATTATATCATTTTTTTTTATATATTCACAACATATATATAAATTAAAGGATACTTCAATCTAGAAACTATTAATACACTCTGGCTTGAGATTGTACACTACATCTTTTCTTTCAACTATTATTTGTATTCTTCTTTTTAATTCTTCATCATTCAATACCTTCTTTAAAATTTCATTTGTAGGATTTACACAAATAGGATACTTTACCATGCTAAACATAGAAAAATCCCCGGCAGTGTCTCCATAAGCATAACTTTCGTTAATATCTATTTCATACTTTTCGACTATCTCATTAATAGACTTCTTTTTACTTTCACTGTCCCACATAGGCATTACATCGCCTGTATATATATCATTCTTATCTAAAACATATATTGCTCCCCTATAATCGTCAAATCCATACTTGATAGACATTTCTCTTACTAATTCCACAGGACTACCTGAAATTGTTATTACTTTGTGACCTTTTTCTTTATGCCATTTTATTCTGTCTCTTGTATAAGTATAAACCCTATCTCCTTTTTGAGATATTACATTTTTAGCTATAAATTCAATTTGGGATTTATGAAGTCCTTTGATAGCTTCAATGTATATGTCAGCCATTTTTAATAAATAGTTATCGTAGTTACCTTGTCTTTTATCCCATTTATCATATTCTGGTTTTACTTCCTTATACCATCTGTCAGAAGGGATTATTTCATATTTTACTAACTTCTTAAATACTTCTGCTATTAATCCTTCTCTATATAAGGTACCATCTATATCAAAGAAAGCTGCTGTATTCATCGTACTCCTCCTTTAAATTAAAAATTTATATTTCTAAAGTTTAATTATATTTACAGTTTTATAGTTTTAAATATAATATATGCAATTAAGATGCAAAAATTGCAATTATTAATTAGGTTAATCCTTACATTAAATCTCTTTTTTTAAATGATATCATATATTGGCTTATTTTAACACAGCATTCTTGACAAGCACTAATAAAAATGTTATTATTAAATCAAATAAATGATAATGATTTTCATTACGAGGTGATAGTATGAGTATTTGTGATTTAAAACCAGGTGAAAAAGCTTTAATAGATTATATTTGTGGAGATGAAAAGTTAGCAAAACGACTTCTTGCTCTTGGTTGTATAGAAGGAACTGAAGTTGCTTATAAAGCTTCTGCTCCCTTTGGTGATCCTATAATTATAAATTTAAGAGGATTTAATTTAGCTATTCGAAAAAAAGATGCCAAAAATATTTTTGTAAAAAATAATTAATTTTAAAATTTGATTTACACAGGAGGATTAATATGATTACAGCAGCTTTGTTAGGTAATCCAAATGTAGGTAAAACTTCCCTTTTTAATCTTTTAACTGGTTCCAACCAATATGTCGGTAATTGGGCTGGTGTTACTGTTGATAAAAAAGAAGGTTTTTTGGACAATTCTATAAAAATTGTAGACCTACCAGGAATTTATGCAATGGATACATACTCAAATGAGGAAAAAGTGTCAAAAGAGTTTTTAATCAATGGTGATGCAGATGTAGTAATAAATATAGTAGATGCATCAAACTTAGATAGAAATCTTTATCTATCAACTCAATTGAAAGAGTTTAATAAACCTATAATTTTAGTTTTAAATATGGTTGATGTTGCAGAATCAAAAGGAATAGAAATAAACTATTCACTTTTATCTAAAGAATTAAATGTTATGGTAGTTCCAATAGTAGCTTCCAAAAATAGAGGTATCGATGAACTTAAGAGAATACTTCACGGAGGCAATTTTTTAAACTCTTCAATTGAGAATGGATGTCATTTTCAGAACGAAAAGGATACTTATAATTATATAAGTAACGTTTTAAGCAGATGTTTAAAATATACTAAAAGAAATTATATTTCAAATTCAGAAAAGATAGATAAAGTTATACTTAACAAATATTTAGCTTATCCAATATTCTTGGCTATCTTATTCTTAATCTTTAAGTTTACTTTTAGTTGGGTAGGACAACCATTAGCAGATATTTTTAGTAATTTTATGGACTTAAACTTCATACCTTTTTTAAGAGGTCTTTTAGCAAACACTACTCCTTGGTTTAGCTCATTATTAGTAGATGGAATAGTTGCTGGAGTAGGTTCAGTTATTGTGTTTCTACCAGTTATTCTAGCGCTGTTTTTAGGAATATCCATACTTGAAGATAGCGGTTATATGGCAAGAGCAGCTCTAATGATGGATCATATAATGAGAAGAATTGGTTTATCAGGAAAGGCCTTTATTCCACTTATAATAAGTTTTGGATGTTCAGTTCCAGGAATTATGTCTGCAAGAACATTAGAAAGCGAAAGAGATAGAAAACTTACAGCTCTTTTGGCTCCACTTATGTCCTGTAATGCTAGACTTCCTGTATATGCAGCCTTTATATCTGCTTTTTTCCCTGAACATGCAATTGGTGTAATTATTTCATTGTATTCTATTGGGATATTAACTGCTTTTGCAATAGGACTTTTATTTAAAAATACATTGTTTAAAAAAGATGAAGAGCCATTTATAATAGAACTCCCAGAATATAAATTACCTGAATTTAAGAATCTTATGATTCATACTTGGGATAAGGGAAAGGGTTTCTTACAAAAAGCTGGAACTATAATTTTTTCAGTGTCAGTTATTGTTTGGTTTTTATCTAATTTTAATTTTTCAGGAATGACTGAAATGAATAGTAGTATAATATCATATATAGGAAGGTTTATAAGCCCGCTTTTTCAACCTTTAGGTTTTGGTTCTTGGGAGAATTCTATTTCTTTACTTACTGGACTTATGGCTAAAGAAGTAGTTCTTGGAACTATGGGAGTTATTTATGGCGGCGACTTAAATGTGTCACTATTAAATCATTTCACACCACTTTCTGCTTATACTTTCTTGGTTTTCGTGCTATTATATACTCCTTGTATATCTGCTGTAGCTGCAATGAAAAAAGAGTACGGAAGAAATATGGCTATATTTTCTGTAGCATATCAGTTTGCTCTAGCATGGATTGTATCCTTTATAGTATTTAGAATTGGGTCTTTATTTTAAAGTTGGGAGGTTTTAAAATGTCATTTGAAATTATAGTAACTTCACTTATAGTTATATCTGCAGTTTATATATTCTATAAGAACATAAAGAAAAAATCATCTGGTAAATGTGATTGTGGGTCCTGTTCAAGTCACTGCTCTCATTATAAGAAAAATCCTTAAACAAATAAACTTTTAGCTAAAAAACCCAAGCATCTAAACAATGCGTGGGTTTTTCTATTTTCACTTCATTTACTATACTTTTCTATAATATAATCCATTATATCCTCAATGGTAACTATTCCAACGATGATACCTTTATCAGTAATAGGAACAGCTATTATGTCATTTTCTCTTAGTCTTTTCGCAATATCTAAGATATCCTCCCTTGTAGATGCTGTGATAACTTTTTTTGTCATAACCCAATCTACAGGACAAGTTTCATAATGCCCTTCTTCCATTAAAAACCTGTATATATCAGCTTTAACTATCATACCTACAAGATTTCCATCATCATCCACCACTGGGGCTCCATTTATTTTATTTTCATTTATTATTTCAAGGGCTTTACTTAATGTATCTTCTGCTTTTAACTTTATTATATTTGAATGCATAATCTTACTTATCATAACTAATCCCCCTTTTTTAATACTATTATACTTTAAATTTAAGTTAAAGTCTAAATATTTCTAATTATTAAAATAATCTGTAATTATATCTTCAATGCTCTATAAAACCTATTTTTTACTTAGGTATGAAAACTATGCTATAATAAATAATAGTTATTAACATTAAGTGTATGTTAATAACTATTATTTATTATATTCGACATTTCTTCACAATCCCTATAGCCTTTTATAATTTGGTCTATAATTCTAGATGCTGCTTTCTTTGATATTCTCTCCAGTTCAATATTTAATTCTAAATTATTTTTCATTAATAAACTCTTTAAATATTTTAGTTGCTTTTCTGTAATTCCATCTTCTCTAGTTAAGTTATGGTTGTTTTCAACTTTGTAAATAAATTCATGTATCTTTGGAAGATTTAGAACATCTTCATAATTATGAAGCATTATGGTTTCCTTTAGTGCTTGTTCAGAAGTAACTAAAAACTCTTTATATAAGTCTACACTTATTCCGCCGTCTATTTTATCTTCCCTTTGTATACCAATATGTCTTTCAACACTTTTAAGATTACACCTTTCCATACCAAGTTGCTTGTAGTAAGGTCTAATACGCCTATATAAGTCAATATGTTGATTTGGAGATTCAGAGTATACATTATACTTTTCCATCCTTCTCTTTATAAAGGGTTCATCAAATGCTATACCATTATATGAGCACCATTTGTTGTACTTTTTTAAATCTATTCCAAAGTTAATTAGAACTTCCTCCTCATCTTCTAAAGCTTCAGCAAAATATTGCTTAACAGAAAAATTATTATTATCCATAAAACTACCTAGAGATATTAGTATTAAATTGTCTTGATCCTTATCAAAACCTGTGGTTTCTATGTCGAAATATGCTATGTCCATCATATTATAGGTGTCAAATACATTCTCTTGTATGTCTAGTAGGTCATTATATTCTTTTATAAACATCCAAAGTCCTCCAAACAATTGTTAACAAAAATTCCTTTATACAAAATCCAATATTAATTTAACTCCATATGCTATCTTTATTAAAATTAGTTAGTATAAGAATATTATACAATAATGTTATGAGTTTGAAAATACTGTAAAAAGGCAATGAACATAAATTCATTGCCAATTGTAATACTTAAATCTACATTTTTTCAACTACTTCAATTCCAATTAATTTTAATCCGTTCACTATTACCTGGCAAGTAGCTTCTACAAGCTTTAGTCTAGCCTTCTTTGTTTCTTCATCCTGTGCATTCATTATACTATGAGCATTATAGAATTTATTGAATCCTTTAGCTACTTCTATTATATATCTTGTCACTATAAAAGGTTCTAATCTTTCTATAGAATTTAATATAGCTTTATTAAAACCTTCAAGAGACTTAGCAAGTTCAAACTCTTCTTTAGAATTTAATTTGCTGTAGTCTACTTCCCCACTAATTTCGCCAGCTTTTCTTAGTATGCTCTTTCCTCTTGCATAACTGTATTGTACGTATGGACCTGTTTCACCATCGAAGCTTAACATTTCATTCCAATCGAATATAATATCTTTTTCTCTGCTATTCTTAAGATAAGTGAATACTAACGCACCTATACCCACCTTTTTTGCTACTTCTTCTTTGTTTTCAAGACTTGGATTTTTCTCATTTATTATTTGTAAGGTTTTTTCAATAGACTCATTTATCAACTCTTCAAGGAAAATAACATCACCTTTTCTTGTAGATAACTTCTTATCAGCAAATCTAACAAGACCAAAAGCAACATGTTTGCAAGAATCTGCCCAGTCATATCCCGCAAGCTTTAAAGTAGTAAATAATTGCTTAAAGTGAAGAGACTGATCCACTCCAACTACATATATGCTCTTAGAAAAATCATAAGTTTTCTTTCTATAAACAGCTGCAGCTAAGTCACGGGTAGCATATATAGTAGCTCCATCTGCTTTTTTTACAATACATGGAGGCATATTATATTCGTCTAACATAACAACCTTTGCACCATTACTCTCAACTAATAGACCTTTGTTTTCTAAGTCTTCTACTACTTGGTCCATTTTATCATTATAAAAGCTTTCTCCTGCATATGAATCAAATTCAACCCCAAGTGTATCATAAACTTTTTTAAATTCCTTTAAGCTTAAATCTTTAAATCTTTGCCATAGTTTTACTTCTTCCTCTGATCCATCTTCTAGTTTCTTAAAGTACATTCTACCCTCATCCTCTAAAGTTGGATCTTTTTCTGCCTCATCGTGGAATTTAACGTAAATTCTTAACAATTCATTTATAGGATCTTTTTCTAAATCATCTTCATTACACCATCTTTTGTATGCTGATATAAGCTTTCCAAACTGAGTTCCCCAGTCACCAAGGTGGTTTATTCTTGTGCAATTGTAGCCTTGAAAACTTAACATTTCATATAAAGATCTGCCAATAGCGGTAGTAAATAGATGACCTACATGAAACGGTTTTGCAATATTTGGTGAAGAATAATCTAAAGTTACGTTTTTTCCTTTTCCTATTGTTGAAGAACCGTATTTATCTCCTTCAACAATAATCTTTTCAATAGTGTTTTTTGTGAAGGATAACTTATCTACAAAAAAGTTTAAATATGGTCCTAAGTTTTCTATTCTCTCAAAACTATCTTTGTTTATCTTTTCTTTAATATCTTGTGCAATCATATTTGGGGCTTTTCTTAGAACTTTTGAAAGTTGAAAACAAGGAAAAGCATAATCTCCCATTTCTGGTTGTGGTGGTATTTCTATAAGCTTTTCAATAGTATCCAATTCTAAATCCACATTTTCTTTTATTCTTTCTGCAACTAATTTTTTATAATCCATGTACAAACCTCCAGTTAATTATCGGGAATTAATATTTATGAAAGGTAAAAAACTATTCATCCATATATTACACTTTCTAAATCCCAAATTATTTATATTAAATATAATTATAAACAAAAAAACCCGTCTCTAGTATATAGAGACGGGGGTATATCCGTGGTACCACTCTTGTTAACAAGGCATTATGCCAAGTTCACTCAAAACTTTAACGCAGTTAACGTCTTGCTTCTGATTTAATGAATGTAACATTATATCTTTTTCACAAACTTCTCCAAGACTCTTTTCCTTTTTAAACCCCTCACAGGCTTCCACCATCCCTGCTCGCTTAAATGTTACTATTGAGGTTCCTTAAAAAGTACTCTTCTTTTCAATGAATTTATTTTATAATTTACAATTCATTATATTACTTGTTTTTATTTTTTGTCAATACTTTTGTTAAATATTTTTAAGGAATATTGCTAAATATAAATGATGTAATAAAATGGGTATAGGCTGTTGGATTCTTATTTACAGATGCACCAAAAGCGGAAAACTGTTTTTTAATTATTTCATCAAGTTCACTTCTACCTGTAATCTTAGATAGTCTACTAATATTTAGAGTTGCTACAGAGTTCCCTGATGGTATAGCGCCATCATAAAGTTCTTTAGGTCTAACTATAAGTTTTTCACTATCAGTAGCATATAAGTATAGTCCTCCATGTTCAGTATCGTAGAAAAGTTTTAACATTTGATTATTCAGTTCTAATGCTTTATTTAGGTATGTTGATGATAAATCTGCTTCGTATATTTCAATTAGTCCCCAAATAAAGAAAGCATAGTCTTCCAAAAGTCCTAAATTTGCTGCTTCTCCTTCTCTATACCGACCTAGTAGTCTTCCATCATCTCTCACTAATCTAGATAATATAAAATCAGCAGATTTCTTTGCTGCATCAATATACTCCTTATTTCCTAAAATCTTTCCTCCATGAGCCAATGCTGCTATCATAAGACCATTCCATGAAGTTAAGATTTTATCATCTTTAAAAGGATGCGCTCTTTTTTCTCTATATTTGTATAGCTTATTTCTCATCTCCTCTAACTCATTCAGAAAATTCTCATCTTGCTTTAAATCTTCCAGGCTAGTATTTATTAGATTAGGAATATTTTTTTCTTCAAAATTCCCGCTCTTTGTAATTCCATAGGTTTTACAATATATTTCAGCTTTTTCCATTCCCAATATATTTTTTATTTCATCTATATCCCAAACATAGAACTTTCCTTCTACACCTTCTGAATCTGCATCCTCTGCCGAATAAAATCCTCCCTCTGGAGAAGTCATATTTTCAAGTATGTAGGTAAATACCTTTTCAGCTATATCCCTATATACTTCTTTTCCTGTAGCTTTATATGCTTCAGTGTAAACCAAAGATAAAAGAGCATTATCGTAGAGCATTTTCTCAAAGTGAGGAACCAACCATTTTTCATCAGTAGAATATCTAGCAAATCCCAATCCTATATGATCAAATATCCCGCCTTTATACATGGATTGCAGAGTTTTTTCTACCATATCCAAAACTTCATTATCCTTTGTTTTATAATAGTAATTTAATAGAAAAAATATATTGTGTGGTGTTGGAAATTTAGGTTGTTTGCCGAAACCACCATATTTTTTCTCATACATTTGTTTAAGCTGCTGAACTGTTTTCTGGTCAATATCCTTTTCAATTTCTTCTATAGTATCAATGTCATCTAAAACATGACGTTCTATTTCCCCTACCATTTCAGCACTAAAATCTATTAGTCTTTTCTTATCTTTAGTCCACATATCATTTATAGAATTTAATAAATCTATAAGTCCTTCTCGACCATATTTACTCCTTTTAGGAAAATAAGTACCAGCGAAAAATGGTTGTTTATCAGGAGTCATTATTATTGTAAGAGGCCATCCTCCACTGCCTGTGTAAGCCTGACAAAAGGTCATATATATGCTATCAATATCTGCCCTTTCTTCTCTATCTACTTTTATTGAGATAAAATGGTTGTTTAAGACTTCAGCAACTTCTTCATCCTCAAAGGATTCTCTTTCCATGACGTGACACCAGTGACAAGTTGACTTGTGTACCCAACTAGGAATAGCCTACGGACAAGAATACTGCCTTACTTTCCCTTTGAGCCTTTTGGAACGCTTCTTCACCCCAAGGATACCAGTCTACTGGATTATAGGCGTGTTGAAGTAAGTACGGTGATTTTTCATTAATTAGTCTGTTAGGTTTTCTATTTTGATAAACTGTTTCTGGTGTGGTCATCATAATCACTCCTTAAATAAATTTTAACAATAGTATATCCAGGTAAAACTGCTTTAAGTCCATAAAAATAAAAAAGGGTAGGATTAATTTCCTACTCTTTCTGTTTTTCTCTTTCTTCAACTTGTACTACTATCCTCGCCATTGTTTCAGCACATCTTTTTATAGCTTCTGGTGATGGCACATTTGCTCTCACAATTACCGTAACCTTCTTCCCACCAATTATTTTTTCCTTTACTGTTTCCGTTACATATTTACTCATAAGTATCACCTCAGAAGTCATGTAGGAATCTGATATTAAATGTGACGGACTTTGAAAAAAATGTGTAATAAATAGGGGGTCTAAAAGATGAAATTTAGTGATATAAAACCATTTACTAAAGATGGAGATTATGAAGTAAATATAGGATTAAAATATTTAGAAAGTGCATTAAAGGATTATGAAAAAGACTATGGATTAGAATTAAATCCTGATTTTCAAAGAGGGGCAGTTTGGACAGAAGAACAGCAAATTGCATATGTAGAGTTCTTTTTAAGAGATGGAAAAACAGCAAGAATTATATATTTTAATTGTCCTTCTTTTTACAGAAATGTAAAGAAACAAGACAGCCCTATGGTATGCGTAGATGGGCTCCAAAGATTAACTGCATTAAGAAAATTCTTAAATAATGAACTAAAGGCGTTTGGCTCATATCTAAATGATTTTGAAGATAAAGATATTATGCTAAGGAAAATATCACAATTGCGTTTTAATATAAATAATCTTCAAACAAGAAAAGAAGTATTGCAATGGTATTTAGATTTTAATACAGGTGGTACAGTTCATAATCAAGAAGAAATTGATAGAGTTAAAAAGTTATTAGAAGAAGAAAATTAATATCGCAATTCAAATATAACGATAGCTACTGAAACTCCCACGCCTAAAGGCATGGGGTTCTTAGGTACTAAATAACTTTCTTTAATGCTCTCACTATAAGACTTGCATTATTTCTAAATGCTTATATCTACAACACATTAACACTAATTATTTTCCCTAAGAATTTCACTATCAAGAGTACCGCTGTACCCATTAACGATAGCATGACGGCTCGATTCAAAACCGTATTTATTCAATTAAATTCCCATACTTGATACTAATTTAATTCCATTTATTTTCATTTCTTTTAATCTATTAATTTCAACATCATGCAATGTTTTAAAATTATCATAAGTTCTATTACATAATTCCCTATTAATTATTTCTAAATCATTCTCCACATTCATAATAAGGAAAGCAGAATAACAATCCCTTTGAATTTGAATGTCCTCATTCCATCTATCTTTTAATTCTTTCTTATTATATTCGCCTGTGAAATGACTATATTGAGATGCTTTAACCTTTTGAGTATTAATTTTCAATACTTCCATTCCATCATATTTAAGTTTTCTATTGATTATCTCAATTAGCATTGAAGGTGCTTTATTTGCTAAACTCTTGCCAAATCGTTTCTTCTTATTAAATTTACCAGTTTTAGTGTTTATGGTTGTTTTCTTATTTCTCTTTTGTAGACCTGCAAATTGCATAGTTTCAACTAATATTCTATCACCTAAAGAGATAATATAATTAGCTAATTTTTCATGTGACTGCTTTCTAATACTTGCTTGCTTTCTTTGAATATCTCTTAATTCATTTTGAGCTCTGAGATATTTCTTAGATTTAATCCAAGTTAATTTAATTCCACGCTTTATCGTTCCATCTTCATTAAAATTATTACAATTATTTGCCCTACGTTGTCTGTCTAATTTACGTTGTAATAGATTTTTCCTTTTCTCAATGTTTTCTACTTCGGGACATAATTCTAATAGTTTTACATCATACTTACTTGATATAGCAATGGTTCTAGTTCCGATATCTATTCCAACATTACCTAAACCTATGTTTCTTTTAATTTCACCAGTTTCTTTATCTGTCTTAATTGGTGGAAGCCCTTCCATAACTAACTGAACATAGTATTTATATTTACCACGAATCATTTTTCTAACTATTCTGCAATACTTAACTCTATCTCGAATAGCCTTTTGTGCATAAATATCGCTATTTTTTATAATTATATCTATTTCTAATCCATTCCAAACTAATTTATCATCTTTAAATCTGATTCCCGTTTTATTAGATTTACCCTCAACACTATCCATTTCGCCATATTTCTTAAACTGGACTTTATCTGCAATATGAACCATTAGTTTTTGAAATGCACCGAAGCATCTTGTTGCTATCTTTTGAGCACTGAAACTATCTATGTTATCTTTAAAGTGTTTTTGAATAGGTTTTACAAAATTATGAAGTGAATACTCTGTCAAACCATATTTATTATTCAACTCATTGAATTGTTTATTTCTATCTTTTCCTTTTGATAATTTACTAATTTTTTTATACTGCTTAGACTCTCTCATATGGTTGTATCTCTTATACAATTCGCCTAAACAACTATTATAAATATTCCTACCTATTTCCAATCTTGCATTCAGTATGTCTTCTTGAAAATCCTCTGTATCTAATTTCAATGTTAAAATATAACTTGACACAATACTCACCTCACTTTCTTTTAATATCTTGTCTTTTGATTTTGTACATATTTTTTTATAGTTTCACTACTTACATTTCCTGCTGTAGACACAAAATAACTTCGTGTCCATAAGCTTGGCATCTTATTTAACTCTGGAAATTCATCTCTTATTGCTCTGCTTGTTACTCCTTTTATTTTTTGCATTATATCCACAGGACTTAATATTGGAAGACAATTTAAAAACATATGAGTATGGTCTTTGTCGCATTCTATGGCGATTATTTCAATCTCCATCTCCTCGCATATAAATTTGACCATGTGTTTAAATCTCTCTTCTACATTAGGTATTAAGAATATTTTTCTTCTATACCTTGGACAAAACACAAAATGATAGTTGATTAAACTTACTGTTGTTTGTGTTCTTCTATACTTATTTTCCATGAATTTATTATAGTATCATACGTGTATGTAGTCAATGATTTTATACACTGCGTTTAGTCTATATCAATATCATTGTTCCACTAACGTGCAAGTGCTATCCATCCCACACCTAAAGGAGTGGGCTTTCCGCACAAAATTTGTAAATCTGAAGAATTTGCGGACTAACTATTGAGATTTAAAGTACGAACAATGAACTTTGATAATTGAATAAATACGGTGTTAAATGATAAATTTATTTCTATCCATTTTGATTAGCCTTAATGAATGACTTTGAAAAAAATTATATAATTACCAGTAAGTAATTCAAAATGGTAACTTTATGT
>Ga0183101_1000055_pt3 | contig 71341 bp, 65 predicted proteins | sample Biomet3_FD_127790 | JGI IMG/M metagenome (GOLD analysis project Ga0183101, IMG submission 127790) | Microbial communities from bioreactor (seeded with sewage sludge) at LBNL, California, USA - Biofuel metagenome 3 | ecosystem: Engineered > Bioreactor > Anaerobic > Unclassified ... | reverse complement strand
ACAAAAATCCCTAGGCACTGCCTAGGGATTCACGTTTCGATGGTGGAGCCAACGGGGATCGGACCCGCGACCTCCTCGTTGCGAACGAGGCGCTCTCCCAGCTGAGCTATGGCCCCAAAACGCTTAGACATTATAGTGAATCGACCTTGCGGATACAACAAAATCAAAAATCACTTTTCGTTTTTGAAGATGATTCCCGCTTCCGTAGGAAGATCTTCCAAGCGGGAGATCGCATGAGGGCAATTTTCGATGATTCCAAAACCATAGGCGGCGTGAATAAACGGAATCCCCGCCTTCTCAGTCTCAATCTTATCTTTCAAGGTGTCGCCAATATAAAGGGCTTTTGCAAGGTTTTCGCGTTTCATCAGATACTGAATATTCTGCCATTTCGCTAAGCCCGTGTCCCCCGCGCAAAGATGACCAGAGAAATAGGCTTCGGTACCACAAGCCGTCAAATAGTTTTCGACATAGCCCTTATCGCTATTCGACACCAAATAAAGTTGATAATGTTTACTCAATAAGGCTAACGTTTCCTTTTCTTTGGGATAAAGCTTCCCCGGATGTTTCGACAAATAAGCAATCTCACCGTGAACGCAAGCCTGGAATAACCGCATTTCTTCTTCGAAAGAAAGGGACGGAAACGCCAAAGGGCAAGTTTCCGCAGGCGTTAGACCCATGAAGGATTTGATTTTTGCTTCATCGAAACGGAAGGGAGCTTTTTCCTGCTCCATCGTTTCGTTCCAGGCGACCGTAATTGGGGCGATGGCATCCCATAACGTTCCATCAAGATCGAAGATAATGTTCCATTCTTTGTTCATAAAATCCCTGCAAAACCCTTTTATTTTGTTTCTTCGTCGTCGAGCGGAAGTTCAATAGAATCACTGGCCGGGGCCAGCACTTCTTCTTTCGAATCGTCCGTCACATTGGCCTCATTAATCTGACCGAATTTCCCCGTAATCTTTTGCACGGTCGTCGTCATTTGTGTGGTCTTATTTGCCGCGACTTGGATGCTTCTTTGCAAAGAATCCCAGCGTTCGGCAAAACGATTAAACTCAATGCCCAATCCTTTTAAGGCCTTCTCCATCGCTTCCATGTTCTTGCTGCGTTCAGCTTCCATGGCGGCGTTATGAAAGACTACCACAATCGCTTGAAGAGTGGAGGGACAAGCGAAAATCACACCAAGGGAACGAGCCGCTGAGACCAAGTCCGGAAATTCATTTTCAACAAAGGCAAAAACGCCATCATTAGGGATAAACATAATGGCGTAACTTAACGTCATCCCAGGAATAATGTATTTCTCGGCGATATCTTTATATTTCTTTTTAACCTCGGCACTGAATTGACTCCGAAGCAAAGCTTTTTCATCCTCCTTAGCTTCGCCGGAGAACAGTTTCGCGTAATCCGCGAAGGGAAATTTGCTGTCGATGCAAAGCCGCGTGATTTTCCCGTTGACCGTAAAAAGCAAATCAGCATCCGGTCTTACCTTTTCCCCATCATGGACGTAGCCTAAATCTTCCTGAAGGTTATAGAATTTGCCTTTACCTTCCGGGAAAGTATTCTCCAATAGCATTTCCAGTTGAAGCTCACCATAGGCTCCGCGGGATTGATTGCCTTGCAGGACTTGATTGAGCGTAGTGACATCTTCTTGAAGACTGGCTAAGTGTTTCTGAGCCTCGTCGATTTCGCCGAGTTGCTTTTTCAACTCCCCCATCGTATCGGAATTTCCTTTGAAGCCTTCCTGGAGCGAACGGTTCACCCGGTCATTAATGTCTTTAAAATTATCTTCGACTTTCTTATTGAGCGCCAAGGTATTGTCACTTAAGGCTTTATTCAAAAGAGCCATCTGATCATTGACCGCTTTGTTGAGATTCGCCTGAAAAAGCTGCATACGGGCATTATCTTTTTCCGCTTGCTCATTAAAAGATTTCTGAAGCCCGGTCATTTGTTCAGCGGTTTTAGCCGAAATGACGAGTGGGATGCTCTCCTTCAAAACAGCAAGGTTGGCATTCAAGTTATCCACAGCATTGTGGAGAGATTGTAAATTTGCTTCAAGGGCTTTGATTTCGTCGGAAGGCCCCAAAGAAAAGTTTTCCACATTGCGGCGTTTTATAACGAGGATCAAAAGAATTACAGATACGACTAAAACCGCGACAGCAACAACGATTAATGTAATCAATAATGGGGTATCCATCGAATGAAATTTTCCTTACTCGTAAAGTTTAACACAGAAAGATACGACCGCATCGAACAGGATAAAATCAAGCCTTTAATTAAGGGTATTCTTTCCTTTAAAATAGGCTTCCCGAAAGGGGAGTTATGGAACAGCTAATTGCGGTCATTGACCTCAAAAGTTTTTATGCCTCATGCGAGTGTGCTTGCCGTCACCTCGATATTTTCAAAACCCCATTAGTCTGCTGTGACCCCTATCGCTCTTCCTCAAGCGTCGTGATGTCCGCCACGCCTTACTTAAAAAAGAAATATGGAATTCCAAACGTCTGCCGACGCCGCGATCTTCCGTATGTCCCTGGCATGATTTACGCCGTTCCTCGGATGTCATATTACTTACAAATGTCTGCCAAAGTTGTCTCCATCTTTCTCGATTACGTTGCCGAAGAAGATCTTCATGTTTATTCCGTTGATGAAAGCTTCCTCAATTTAGCCCCTTATCTCAATCTTTATCATTGCAGCGCCGAAGAGCTCGTCGCTCGAATTCAAAAGAGCATTAAAGATAAACTCGGCTTATTGGCGACCGCAGGCATTGGACCCAATATGTTTTTAGCCAAAATCGCCCTCGATAATGAAGGTAAAAAACGCGAGCCTTATATCGCCCATTGGGATTACGACGATGTCCCAGCGAAACTATGGAGCATCTCCCCCATTACGAAAATTTGGGGCATCGCGGAAGGAACTTCCGACCATTTGGCTCGAATTGGCATTCGAAGCCTCTATGAATTGGCCCATGCCAGCGACGAGCTTTTGCAAAAAGAATTCGGAATCATGGGCGGCCAGCTTAAAGCATTAGCCAATGGCCGCGACGAAAGCGACATCGAAGTAAAATACACCCCAAAGAATGTTTCGCTTTCTTTGGGTCAGACGCTCAGACGTCCTTATTATCCTTCGGAGGCTTTGCTCATTCTCCGTGAAATGGTTGATGATTTATCAAACCGGTTGAGATCTGCAGGGTTTTTGTGTCAAAAGGTCGCCGTATGGGCTTCTTATGGAGACCGTGGCAGTTTTGGCAAGCAGATGGCTTTGCCCATTGCCACCGATGACACCGCAACGCTCTACGCTGCAGTCAAAGAGGTTTTTTCGTATGGGCAAGAACTCCCCATCCGTGGACTGAGTATCAACTTTGGATCTTTAAATAATCCCGAGAAAGAACAGGTTTCGCTCTTTCTTGACGACACCCTCCGCCAAGAGCAGAAATCTCTTGACCGTTCCCTTGATGCAATCCGGGGGCGCTATGGCAAAAATAGTGTTCTCCGTTGCTCCTCGCTCCTTGGAGGGTCAACCATCCGTAGCCGACACGAACAAATCGGAGGTCATAAACAATGAGCGATCGCGGCATGAAGAAATGGGCACCTTATAAATCGCTTGATCAACAAGCTGATTTTTTGGCAAAAATGGCCTATGAACGCGGCAAGAAGCCTCGGCCGCTTCATTCAAGCGACGAGGCGGAAGAGATCAATGATTTCTTGCTTCATTATGATGGCGGAACAATTTGCCTCAGTTATTTTTGCGATGGGTATACGACAGAAACTACGGGAAAGATTTGTGAAATAAATACAATTTACAAATACTTAAAAATAAACGATAATAAAATAGATTTTAGAGATATTGTTTGTTTTAAAAATGCCGATGAGACATTTTGAACCAATAAACCAACAATTTCCGTTGTTAATCAAGTGAGCTGTAAGGCTCAGAGGGCACCTCCCCGAGCCCCTATATGGTAGGTGCCCTCTTATTTTAAAAAGAATAAAATAGAATAGGGAATAAGGAGATATCCGTTATGGATGAAGAAAGGCTTGAAAAAGCAATGGCCGCTCTCCAAGGGGGAGATGGCAACGCCCTGGCGGATATTTACACGTTGACCTCGAAAGGGGTCTTCACGTTCGTCTTGCCCATATTACGCGATTATCAATTATCTGAAGATGTCATGCAAGACACGTATGTCGCTTGCTACGACAATATCAAATCCTACAAGTTAGGTACCAATGCGCGGAACTGGTTATTGACCATTGCCAAAAATGCCGCCCTTTCGCAACTCAAGAAGCGGAATCGGGAAGTCAGTTTTGATTTTTCCGAAGACTATCACCCTGATGGCGTCTATTTCTTAGGAGATGTCGATTCCCCTACCGTCACTTTGGCCAATAAGGTTTTGGCTGAGGACGAATTCAACATCGTCATGATGTATGCGATTGGTGAATATAAACACAAAGAGATCGCTGAATTTCTTCATATGCCTTTGGGCACCGTCACATGGAAATACGCCAATGCCCTCAAGAAATTGAAGAAAGCGATCGAAGACAACAAAACAGAATATGAAAGAGTCAGAGAATTTGAAACCAACTGAATCTTCTTCTCCGGAAATCAAGCCGGAAGAGGAAAAGAAAATCATCGCTTCCTTAAAGAGCGAATCCTTTTCCTTCGTCCCTGACCAACTTGATGCCATCATGGCGAAATGCCATCTCCAAGAAAAAGTGGATCCTGTTCTTGAAAAAGAAGTCACATCTCATCTCAAAGAAGAGGCCGCTTCTTTCGTACCGGATAAACTTCAAGACATCATGAAGGCATGCGGCTTGGATAACACCGTTTCTTCCGAAGATGAGGAAGTCTTAGTTTCAGCCCTCGAAGGCGATAGCCTCTCTTTCGTTCCGAATCAGCTTGGCGCCGTCAAAAAGGCGACAGGAACCTACAATCCTTATTTGGATCAAGCCGCTTTAGCCACCCAAGAAAAGCTTCATAACGAAGGCGCGGAAGTCGTTCCGAACGTCGAAGATAAAGTTTTCCAGCAAACCGGGGTCAAAAAACACTTCTCTTTCCGCAACTATTTCAAGAAACATTGGATTCCTTTAACCAGCGGATTCGCGGTTGCTGCCGCTGCTGTCGCTGTGATTGTCATTGTCCCGAATGCCGTGAAACAAACCAGTGCCAGCGGCACATATGTCGCGGTCACCATCACACCTGCCAGCTCTTTATTGACCACCGCTAGCCCGAGCTATCTTTATTCGGGAAGCACTTCAATCAGTTATTCCATCAACAAATACACGCCTTCATGGAGTTATTTCGCCGATGCCGATAACCTTGTGAACACGGCAACCTTCACTCCCCGCAACTATTCGGCAAAACTTCTCGACGCCAATTTATCGCTTTCGGGAAATCTCAGCGCTTCAAAAACGGCCGCCTCTTTAGTCACGCCTTCTTACCAATATGGCTATTTGCAAAACGTTCAGGCCAATAACATGCCGATCTACAACAACATCACCATTGATGTCTATTCGACCGACGCTTCTTACGCGAGCAAATACGAAAGTGACTACAAAACCGCTTTAGCCAGCCAACTCGAAAACAATAAAATTTACGCCAATGTCGCCTTTAACGTCACAAGCATCAGCGATGAACTTCTCGGCGTGTCAACCGATAAAGCTCAAACGCTCCTTGATGTCTGCACGGCGGTGAACTCGGTTTTGGACGCAGATCATCAAATCTCTTTATCGAGTCTGAAGAAAAAAGATGACGCCATCATCAATCAAATGAATGAAGTGCTCACTTCTGCTTCCTCCGCTCAGTTGACTCCCCGAGCTCTAACCGCAATTAAAGAAGGTTTGGGCTTAGTCGTTTCCGGCGTTGAAACGGATTTAAGCGAGCAAGAATACCAGCAAGAGAAAACCATGCTGATTTCTTCCTATGCCCAAGCTTTGCCTTGGTGCAACGGAAATCTCAATATCGAGAAGATCAAATATGGTCTTCAGAACGAAGGCTATTATCTCGTAGGTGATTCGATTAAAGGCACCGATGACGGAATGGCTTGGAAGATGTTCAAAGAACTCCGCAATTATATCATCGCGAAGGAAGCGACTTCGACCGATAGCCTTGTGACCTTATTAAAGAAAACGACAAGCTTGATCCAAGATAACGCCATGCCGGATGGCTATAACCAAGAGCGTCCGGATAACGGCGGGCATGATCATGGCGATCCAGGCCCTGGCGATTGGCATGGTGGAATCGGCAACTTTGGTCCTGATGGCGGACGAGGTCATTAAAAATAGACAAGAAAAAATGAGCGGCAAATCCCCGCTCATTTTTCATTATCTCAGCAATTCTTCCCCATCTCGTAGGCTTGTTTCGGATAATCGGTGCGTTCCACGTCGCCTTTCTCGTTGACCCCGACCCCATAGAGAATCCCTTTCTCGTGAGCATCGGGAAGGCAGTCCAAACTGAAACCCCGAATCGCTTCAATGACTTTTTCTATATGGGCTTGTTCGCCATCCCAGGATGTCACAAGGTAATAAACATCTTTCCCGGTCATCTGGGTATATTTCATCACCGTTCGATCAATTAAGACCTTGAGTTGTCCTGCCATGGAATAGAAATACGTTGGGGTGGCGAAGACAATCACATCGGCACCAATCATTTTATCGATGATCTCCTCGGCATCATCTTTCTGACAGCAATGTCCCTCATGACTAGCGCAATAGTAACAGCCGTGGCAATAATTAATCTTCTTTTGCGCGAGTTCGATGAGCTCGGTTTGATTCCCACTTTCTTCAGCCCCTTTTTGGAAGGCTTTGGCCAATAAATCGCTGTTGCCATTAAGTCGGGGAGAAGCCGACAGTATTAAAACTTTTTTCATTATTTTGAGCATCCTTTCACAATGAGTTTTTGATAATTATCAATCTTGTAATTAAGCCGCTCCAAGGAATGATCGATGGCTTCCTTTTTACGGAGAAGTTCTTCGCGCTGTTCTATCAAGAGCTCTTTTCGCGCCTTGATGGTGGAATCTCCTTCGGCATAAAGCTTCATGTAACGAATAAGCGCTTCAAGCGAAACTCCGGCATCGCGCATACATTTGATGAACTCCAGCCGTCCGATATCTTCTTCGTCGTAATAGCGGATTCCGCTCGCCCGACGATGCGAGGTCATTAGCCCAATCTTTTCATAGTAACGTAGGGCGTCTTCGCTGAGGGCAAAACGTTTTGAAACTTGGGCGATGCTTAAAGGTTCTTGAGCCATGTTGCTATCTCCTGTTCGCTGCCATCGACGGCATGGCCCGGAAGTGCAAGGCCTTTGCGGAGGTTCACCCCAGGGCAAGTTTTCTTCAAATCTTCAACGCCATGTCCAAAGCCCGATCCTTCCGATGTATTGAAAGGAATCAAGGTCTTACCGTGAAAATCATTCGCATCTAGGAAAGTGAAAAGCGGCCGTGGCAGCGTTCCCCACCACGTCGGGTAGCCAAGAAAGATGACGTCATAATCTTTGACGCTCTTCATTTCGAGAAGTTCAGGACAAGAAAGAGTTTTCATTTCTTTTTTGGCCTCATCGCAGCACGCATAATAGCCATTCGGATAAGGCTCTTTGCGGATGATTTCAAAAAGATCGCCACCAAGATTTTTCTGAATGATCTTGGCCATCTTTGCAGTATTGCCTTCGCTAAGATCGGCTAAGCCATGGGTATACCAGTTCTCGCCTTTTTTTGAAAAGAAGACGATCAATATTCGTTTTCCAGCAAAATCCATTTCTTTTACCTCCGGATCTCATTGTAGTTCTTAGAGTTAACTCCAAGTCAAGCGACAAAAGAAAAAGCGCCGAAGCGCTTATTCTTTTTTAGAAAGCCCAAGTTCCGTTACGGAAGAGAACGACTTCTTTGCCTTGCTCTGTCGTCCCAACAATCTTCAAATCGGAAGTTCCGATCATGAAGTCCACATGTGAGAGCGATTGATTGATGCCAAAGCCATGCAATTGTTCTTCGGTATAGTTCTCGAAATGGGGATAGAGATTCGTGAAGCCGCGTCCGAGAGCCAAATGGCAGCAAGCGTTCTCATCGTAGAGCGTGTTATAGAAAAGAAGACCGGTTTGGTTGATCGGCGAATCAAAGGGGACCAAAGCGCATTCACCCAAATAGGCCGAGCCATTATCGAGAGTCAAAATGCTTTCAAGAGCAGCTTGACCTTTTTCAGCCTTAACTTCAACCGCCTTGCCTTGATGGAAACGGACCGAGAAATTCTCAATCAATTGTCCTTGATAAGCCAATGGCTTCGAAGCGTAGACGATGCCTTCTGCTTCGCCGCGCATCGGTGAAGTGAAGCATTCTTCCGAAGGGATATTAGGCTGATAGAAAACACCAGCAATCGTGCTTTCGCCACCGCCAAGGAAGATAACCTGAGGAATTAATCCAACGGTTAAATCAGTGCCATTATTCGCAGTGTAATGAAGGCTCTTCAAATGAAGAGAATTCAAATAAGCGCAGCGCTCTTTGAGGTCTTTCTCATGTCGAGCCCAGGCTTCTTCACCTTTTCCATCATCGGCCCGTGCGGTTTTTAAAATCGCCTGCCAAAGTTTTTCTATCGCCATGTCGCCATCAAGATTGGGGAAAACCTTTTTGGCCCACTTGAGGGATGGGACTCCAGCAATGCACCACTGATATTTGTTCTCTCTCGCCTCGATGTATTTCGCACGTTGGGCATAGCGAAGGGACTGAACCTGAGCGACTTTCTTCGCATCAACGCCTACTAAGCCATCGGGGTCATCGGCGTCAAGCCAAATCAAAATCGGAAGGGATTCCGTAGAGAATTCTTGAAAACCGATTTCTTGGGGTAAGAGGTGACCCAAATCTTCACTGGAAGCATAATGGTAAGAAACGCGATCGATCACGGCGGATTGCCAATCGAAGACGACGCGCTTAGCGCCGGCTTTATAACATTCCTCCGCTACAACAGCAGCGAAATCTTCAATCGAAACGTTGGCACGAATAATCACGTATTGTCCTTTTTGGACGTGAGCGCCCGTCCGGGCAATCAACTCGGCATATTGACGTAACAAGGTAGAATTCATGGTAAGATTTTCATTCCTTTCGCAATCGTGTTTCATTGTAAGCATTTTTGACTCTTTGTACACAAAAGGTTTTTTGTCTAGGTGCTATTCCCTTTCGAAATGACTAGAATAAATCGAACGAGGTTATTTTTATGGAAGAAGAGAAAAAAGACGAGACGAAAACTGAAACGGTAAACGCCGAAGAAGCCAAGCCGCAAAAGAAGCCAAGAAAGCCTCTAGATCTGAGCAAAGGAAGCTTGATTTGGACCATTTGGCACTTTGTCGAGGCGGTCTTGCTCATTGTCGGTGGTGTTTTGGCGATTGCCTTCTCGGATAAAGAGGATGTCCAAAAGATTATTTATCCTGTTGTCGGCGCCTTCTTGATTTTGGGGGGATTTTTAAAGATCCTGACCAATTTCTTGCCTGTCATCGCCAGCAGTCGCGCTGAAGCCGAAGCCAAGCTCAAAGCCAAGAAAGCCTTAGCTTACGATATGGTGGTTGGCGGCTCGTTAGAGTTAGCCTTAGGCATCACGCTTTGCGTCATCTATGCTTCGCAGCAATCGGCGATTGAAACTATCACCTTATTCCTCAGCACCTTTATCGCCATCATTTTGATGGTCGCTGGCGTATCGTTATTGCTCTTCGCCATCGGCTTCATCGTCGCCAAACTTTACAAACTCTATATGCCGATCCTAGAGATCATCTTAGGTTTAGGCGTCATTGCTCTTGGCGTTGTCGTCATTATCTATATGAGCCAGCCGAGTATCTTTAATAAAGTCGTCCTTATTATTGTTGGTTTACTTCTCGTCCTCTCTGGCTTAGGTATGTTGGTGGACACCGTGACAACGGTCATCGCCAAAAACCAAGCGAAGAAAGTCGCTAAAGAAGCCAAAGCGAGCGAAGGCGGAGCCACCGTCGAAGTCAGCGTAACCGAAGTTGATTATTCGACCGAGAATGGCAATAAGGCTGCCCCGGGAGAAAAGACGAATCCGGACGAGAAGAAATAGTTTAACGTGAGCAAAAAGAAAAGGGTTTGGAGAAATCCAAGCCCTTTTTGCTTAGGATTTTAATTGTATTTATCCGCGCCGGTCAGTTCGAGAAAGTGCGGCAAGGACACGCACCAATCGCAGAAGGTATGCCACTCCTGAAGTTTATGGTTATGGCGTTGAATGTACATCGTCTTCAATTGCTGATAGTTCGTCACCATCGTCGCGGCAAGGCAGAAACCTTCCGGAAGCGAAGCGACGAGAACCCGCCATTTGGCTTTTTGCTCGACTTTGTGCTCCTCGTCATCGGGAATAGCGTTATATTCAGCAATGAGCTCTTTCATCCGTTCCAAGATCTTGGAATCGGTCTCGTCGACGCATTGCTCCGCCACATCAAATTTGAGGAGGCAGTGCATCGTCGATTCACTCGAAACGAAATCAAACCAGTGATAGCGCTGGGCTTCTTTCCACCAATATAAGGGAGCACAGACATCAAGTTGAACCGTGATGCCTTTCAAATAGTTATCGTGGCCTTCGCCATTACGACAACTGCCAAGTTTTTGTGCCCGTAAGAAATCTTTGTCGTTCGCTTCTGAAGTGTCGATCACAACCCGCATCGGATTGCCGGAAGCTTTAACCGCTCTTTCAAGACCATAGACGTAAGAATTCGACACTGAGAAATTCATTTCACTGCCTCCAGTAAATTATCTAATAACGCTAAACGGGTCAACAAACCAACGCCACCGGGAACCGGGGTTTGTTTTGCGACAGGGAGATTCGGCACCACATCGCCATGCAAATGCCCATCTTCTCCTCGATTGATTCCGACATCGACAATCCAGCAACTCGGCTTGAACTTATAAGTGGCATCAATCGCGCCTAAACGACCAATGGCGACGACGAGCAAATCGGCATGTTCAAGATAGAAACGTTTATCCTCATCGCTGGTCTTACTATGAAGTACGGTGACGTTGCAATCCCGGGCCAGTAACATTTTTGCCATAGGCTTCCCAACGATATTACTCCGACCAAGAACCACCGCATTTTTACCGCGGAAAACGAAACCTTCAGCGCTCAGATAATCACAAATACCTTTCGGAGTGCAGCATTCGAAGGGGGACAAAGGCGAAAAGCCATCAACGTCTTTGCTCGGCAAGACCGCTTCATGAATTGCTTTCTCGGAGATTTGTTTCGGCACAGGAAGTTGAACCAAAATTCCATCAATCGAAGGATCAGCATTATATTTCTTAATGAGGGCGACCAATTCGGCCTCGCTCGTGTTTTCCCCAAGGCGGGTATCCACCGCTTTAAAACCAACTTCAGCCGCGTCTTTCATTTTGCCGCGCACATAGGAATCGCTAGCGGGGTTATCGCCAACCACAATGATGGCTAAAGTCGGAATTCGAGGAGAGGAGAGCATCGCGTTTTTGAGTTCTTGTTTTCGTTTCAAAACGTAATCTTTTATTTCCATAAGCGCCGCCTTTTTTTCAATGGTCTAAAGATAGCATCATGGGGGGTGAAATTCACTAGGTAAAAAGAAAACCGAAGCAAAGCTTCGGCCTTATCGATAAACTAAATCAATTTTAAATAAGAAGGAAATTCAGTAGCGCTACAATCTTCGATGCAGCGGTTGAGGAAGAAGTCGAACTGGCGCTCTTATTGGAATAGACCATGATTAAGAGAGCGAAGAAAAGGAAGAGAATCGCGAAGCCAAAGGTCAACCAGCTAACGACCTTTTCGGAGCCGCGCTCCTTAGTTTTAGCGAAGACGTTTAAACCACCGCCGGTGATAGCACCAGATGCGCCTTCGGATTTGCCACCTTGAAGTAAGGACAGCACAATGACGATGAGCGAGACGATGATGAAGAGGATATCATACCATTTCATTCGAAGTAAACTCCGCGCAAAAAGCGCCTATTAACTTTAATCTAGTTGAAGCCAATTGGCAACGAAAGAATTTTGCGAGAAAACCTTGAAGGCCCTTCTCACTCTTACTAAAAGTAAGAAAGCGCCTTTTTTATCGGGAAAGATAAAGGTCTTTTAAGGTTGCGATTTTTACGCCTGAATAATCGGGATATTCGCCTTTTCTTTCCAGCAAAATACCATCGATGCCACCGTTATGAGCGGTTTCCGGATCTTGAAGAGAATCACCGACATAGACCATTTGAGAAGCTGGAATCCCCGTTAAATGCTTCTGAGCTTCGAAAATGGGATCGCCCGAAGGTTTAGGTTTCCGAAGCGGGGAAGCGCCAACGACAAAAGCAAAAGACGAGGTGAGGTTGGTGGCCTTTAAAGCCAAGGCAATATGTTTTTCGGTATTACCCGAAACAACACCGCAGATTTTCCCCCGTCGGCGAAGTTCATCTAAGGTTTCTCGGACGTCATCATAAGGCTTAATCAGCGCCAAATTTTCTGGAAAATCGAGACTTTCAGCAATGGCCTCACGAACGATTTCTCTTTTCTTTGAATCGAGAATACCTAAACGATCGCATGTTTCCATGACCGACATATGCATGAAAACCGCGGTTTGCTCAGGGGTGCAATCGTAATAGATTTTCGCAAAGGCGTAACGGTAAATATACGTCAAAGAAACATAGGTATCAAATAGGGTTCCATCGAAATCAAGAAGGTAGGCTTGATAGTCTTTCATTTGTTTAAACCCGCTTTCATCTCTAAGACGATGTCTCGAAGTTCAGCTGCCCGTTCAAAGTCATATTCTTTGGCAGCCTGCCGCATCTCTTTCTCCAAATCCAAAATCTGGCGTTCCACTTCACTCCGTGAGACTTTTGCAGAGCTATTGACCAATTTGTCGATTTCTTTCTCAGAGTTCGAAAGCGGCGGTCGGATCTCTTTAATAATCGTTGTCGGAATAATACCATACTTGGTGTTATAAGCTTCTTGGATCTGACGACGGCGATTGGTTTCGTCGATGCACTCTTTCATCGATTGTGTCATGTTGTCGGCATACATGATGACACGACCATGAACGTTACGGGCGGCGCGGCCAGTCACCTGAATCAGCGAAGTTGTCGAACGCAAGAAGCCTTCCTTATCGGCATCGAGAATGCCAATTAAAGAAACTTCAGGGATATCGAGTCCTTCGCGCAAGAGGTTAATGCCGACCAAGACGTCATATTTTCCTTTGCGGAGTTGATAGATAATCTCCGTTCGTTCCAAGGTTTTGGTTTCGTTATGAAGATAGGCAACTTTGATCCCCTGCCCTTTCAAATAAGAGGTGAGATCCTCAGCCATCTTGATGGTTAAAGTAACAATCATCGTTCGCTCATTGACCGCGATACGTTTTTGAATTTCCGCCATCAAATCATCAATTTGTCCTAACGGAGGACGAACTTCGATGATCGGATCGAGCAAACCCGTCGGACGAATGATTTGTTCGGCGACGTCATGGGAGCATTTTTCAAGCTCATAATCACCAGGAGTGGCTGAAGTACACACAACCGTCGAAGGCATTAGCGATTCGAATTCGGTGAAATTAAGCGGCCGGTTGTCCAATGCCGAAGGAAGGCGGAAGCCAAAATCGACAAGCGTCTGCTTGCGGCTTCGATCACCGTTGTACATCCCCCGAAGCTGCGGGAAAGTGACGTGCGATTCATCCACGAGCAAAAGGAAATCCTTCGGGAAATAATCCATAAGCGTCCACGGACGTTGACCCGGGAGACGTTTATCGATGTGGCGAGAATAGTTCTCGATGCCAGGGCACATGCCAAACTCTTGAAGAGATTCCATGTCCTGCCTGGTTCGCATTTCGAGGCGTTCCGCTTCAAGTAATTTGCCTTCTTTACGGAAATAGGCGAGCCGGTCCTCCAACTCTTCCGAGATGGTAACGCAAGCTTCCTGAATTCTTTTTTTCGTCGAAGCGTGGTCATAAGCCGGGTAAATTGGATAAGTTTTATAGGAATGACGAATCTCGCCGCTTAAACGATCAACTTCATTGATAGATTCCACTTCATCACCAAAGCAATCGATTCGCACGTAATAGTCGTTGCTGATTAAAGGGGCGATGTCGATAATGTCGCCGTGAACGCGGAAAGTCCCTGGATTGAGATCAAGATTATTCCGGGTGTATTGGCTTTCGATAAGTCGGGCGAAAAGTTTCTTTCTGTCGATGGTTTCCCCAACGCGAATTTCAAATAAGAGACCGCGATATTCTTCGGGGTCAGAAAGACCATAAATGGCCGCAACCGACGCAACGATAATCGTATCGCGCCGCTCCAAAATCGAGTTCACTGCGCTGGTGCGCAGCATTTCGATTTCATCATTCATTACGGCATTCTTTTCGATATAGGTGTCCGTTTTCGGAACATAGGCCTCAGGTTGATAAAAGTCGAAGTTCGAAACAAAATACTCGACCCGATTCTCAGGGAAAAGTTCTTTGAATTCTCCATAGAGTTGGGAACACAGGGTTTTGTTATGAACCAAAACAAGGGTCGGCCGATTTAAGGCCGCCACAATATTGGCATCGGTAAAAGTTTTACCCGTTCCGGTGGCACCTAGAATGACTTGAAGCTGTTTTCCTTTGCTCACGCCATCTAAAATTTTGGCAATCGCTTCCGGCTGATCGCCCGTCGGTTTATAAGGTGATGTCAGTTTAAAAGGGTGAGAAGAATCCACTAGGCTGCTCCCTTCCCGTCTTTCGTTATCGGCTCATTCGCCACGGCTGGCTTTTCAGCGGGATTTTGAGTAGTTTTTTCGCTGGGTTTTTCCGTGACTTTCTCCGCCGGCTTCGTTGCTGGAGTCGTCGAAGGCTTCGCGGCCGAAGGAGCAGGCTTTTGCGCTAAAGCATTGGCTTTTTGCGAAGATTTTTGTTTTTTGGCGTTGTCGCGGGCTTCTTCCGCCATTCTTTCTTCGTCATATTGGGCTTCGTGATTTTCACGGTGCGAGCGGTGTAAACCCGGCTTCTTTGGAACGATGAAAGGCTCAAAGCCTTCACCATTAATCGTCTTGGCCTGAGTGAAGCTGACGAAAGCCTTCGGATCGATCTCGGCAATCTTGCTCCGAAGCTCAGCGGTTTCAACCTGATAAATTACAACGCGAATCATCTTGCGCTTTTCGCCAGTATAACCACCGATGGTATCGATCACGGTGGTCGCGTGGTCCATGTCTTTATGGATGTACTCTTGAATCTCTTCGTATTGGTCGCTCAAGATATCCACAATGACAAAGGTATCGGCGTTGACGTAAATGTACTGGACCGCCACGGCGCAAGATAAAGCGGCCAAAATACCCACCAAACCTTGAATGGCATCGCGCATGCAAATCATGCCGACCAGAATGAGGGAAGCATCAATCAAAAAGCCCGAGACATCCTGTTTCATCTCGCTATATTTTGCGATGATGAAACTCACGATATCAAAGCCACCGGTTGAGCCGTTACCCAAATACGAAATCGCGACACCAGCTCCGGCCAAGGCGCCACCAAAGATGCCTGCGAGCATCAGTTCAGCAGTTCCAGCTTTTGTACCCTCAAAGAGAGCATCAAGGCCTAACACTCCGCCGATATTGAAGCGGAAAAGTAAGGCATAAATCAAAGGATAAGTAATCGAGGCAACCAAGGTATTCAAAGAGAACTTTTTTCCCAAAGTAAACCAGCCGATGATCCAAAGAATTGCCTGAACGATGGTGACAACAACGTCGTTGATGTCCGTAAGACCAAAAAGCCAATGCGCCCCTTGGGCGTAGTAATATTGGCAAATAATGCCAACTGAAACGACGCCGCCGGAAATAATGTTTCCCGGAGTAAGAAACGCCGCGTCAGCAAAAGCAAGAATCGAACAACCCAAAACAACAAAAACAATATTTTTAATTTCGCCTAAAACCTTGGATTTCGAGATTTTACGCCTGAGTTCCGTGCCCATTTTTAGCCTCCATCTCGAGATAGGCGAAGATGAAGGGGTCGACCTCACCGTCCATGACACCCGCGACATCCGCGGTTTCAAAATCGGTACGGTGATCCTTAACCAACGTATAAGGGCAGAAGACATAACTGCGAATCTGGCTTCCCCACTCAATGTTTTTCTGCTCACCGATGATGGACTTCATTTTGGCGTCCCTCTCTTCGAGCTTCTTCTGCATGAGCTTATCGGCCAGCATTTCCATACACGTGGCTTTATTCATCAATTGGCTTCTCTCGATTTCGCACTGAACGACAATGCCCGTGGGAAGGTGCGTAATTCTCACGGCCGAGGAGACTTTATTGACGTTCTGTCCACCGGCACCACCGCTGCGGAAGGTGTCGACTTTAAGATCTTCAGGATTGATGACAACATCGGATACGCTTCCGAATTCAGGAACGACGTTAACCGAGGCAAAAGAGGTATGACGCCGCGCATTGGCATCGAAGGGCGAGATGCGAACCAAGCGGTGCACACCTTTCTCACCTTTGAGTAAGCCATAAGCGTTATGTCCTGACACTTTTACGACTGCACTTTTGAGTCCAGCGGTTTCGCCAGCTTCATAAGCAAGTACTTGCCAAGTGAAGCCATGCCGTTCAGCCCAACGACCGTACATCCGTAAGAGCATGTCAGCCCAGTCTTGGGCTTCGGTTCCTCCAGCGCCTGGATGGATTTCCAACGTGGCGTTGAGGTCATCGTATTCCCCTGAAAAGAGGAGGGTATTGCGGAGATCTTGAATATTTTTGCTCAATTCGCCTTCGGTCGTTTCGATCAAAGAACACATTTCTTTGTCGGTCGATTCGGTCGTAGCGATCAAGTCGAGAACGTCTTGATAGTCTCGTGAAATTTTCGTATAAGAACTAACTTTGCTTTTGGCGTCATTCAAACGATTGACAACGACCAAAGCCGATCTCTGGTCACCCCAGAAACCTTCTTTATTCTGCTCAGATTCTAAGTCAGCGATTTGCGCGTTCAGCTTCGGGAGGTCAAAGAGAATCACCGAGCTGTCGGACAAGTTCGCCCAAAGCTTGGGCATCTTGTTTTAATTCAACTAGCTCTTTCATATATTCCCTTCATTCTCCTTGTTTGTCTTTGTCAGAAACATTTTCTGCCACCACCGTCGCCGGCTCTTTCTGAGCAGATCCATCCGCAGGCGGAACCGCCTTTGAGGGGACCTCGGGTTTTGAAGTCTCTTTTGAAGACACAGAGGTATTCGAGACGGTTTTGCCCTCACTCGAAGTCACTCCATGACTTTGATCATCCACGACAACCGGTTTTTCCTGCGCGGGCTGTTCATTTCTCGGAACGAGACGAACATTCAAAAGGTTAAACGCCGTATCCACAGCCACTTTCTCATTCATTTCTTTGAAGAGATCGTAGCCTTCGTTGACGTAATCCTGTAACGGGTTTGTCTGAGCATAACTGCGAAGAGAGATACCTTCACGCAAATGGGACATGGTATCGATATGGCCTTGCCAATTGTGGTCAATCACATGGAGGGCGATTTGTCGTTCCACCATATCGGCATCAGCGGCTGGCCAAGTCTTCCGCTTTTCAACATAGTTCGCATAGAGAAGCTCGCCTAAATCCTCACCGGCCTCTTCGACCGGAGCGCCATCATAAGCCGAGGCATTCAAGGCACCTTCTGGCAAGAAGCGAGGCTCGACTAATTTCTTTAATTGTTCGCCAGAGACCAAGCCTTCGGCGCTATTGGCATCAACGGCTTTCTTTGCTAAGAATCCACCACAGGATTTAAAGAAATCATGAATGAGGTTAACAATATCTTCAGCCATTAAAATGGAGTCACGCTTCTTATAGATAATGTCGCGTTGCTTAGCCAAAACGTCATCGTAATCCTTGAGGTTTTTGCGAATATCGAAGTTTTTGCCTTCGATTTGCTTTTGGGCATTGGTAACGGCATTTGAAAGCATCCGGTTTTGATAAGAATCTTCTTGGAGGTTATCGGTGAAGATTTTACGAATATTTTCCGGAGCAAAACGCCGCATAAGATCGTCATCGAAAGAGACGAAGAAACGAGAATAGCCGGGGTCGCCCTGACGACCAGAACGACCACGTAACTGGTTATCAATACGACGGGATTCATGGCGTTCAGTGCCGAAGACACAAAGACCACCTAATGCAACAACGCCGGGCCCAAGTTTAATATCGGTGCCACGACCAGCCATGTTGGTAGCCAACGTGACGGCGCCTTGTTCACCAGCGTGAGAAATGATCTCCGCTTCGCGTGCCTGGTTTTTAGCGTTCAAAACTTCATGAGGAACTCCCGCTTTATCCAATAAAGCAGAAATCTCTTCGTTCGATTCGACCGAGACGGTGCCAATCAAAACCGGCTGACCCTTCTCGTGACGCTCTTTCACTGCCGCGACCAAAGCGGCCAATTTTTTATCGTGGGTTCCATAAATCAAATCGTCATCATCTTTACGGACAACCGGACGGTTGGTCGGGATGCAGACGACTTTCATGTTGTAGATGGTCTCAAATTCTTCTTCTTCAGTTTTGGCCGTACCGGTCATGCCCGAGAGTTTCTTATATAGACGGAAGAAGTTCTGGTAAGTGATCGTTGCTAAAACGACAGTTTCCTGTTTAATCTCGACGCCTTCCTTAGCTTGAATAGCTTGCTGCAAGCCATCATTGTATTCACGACCCGGCATAATACGGCCAGTGAATTGGTCGATGAGTTGAATCGTGTGGTCTTTGTCCACCATGTACTCGACATCGCGAGACATAATGTAGTTGGCTTTTAGAGCCTGGTGAATCCGGTGAACGAGATCCTGGTTCTCGGGGTCATAAAGGTTGCGAATGCCGAACATCCGCTCTGCTTTATCGTTGCCATCTTCGGTCAAGGAGCAAGCTTTATCTTTGATATCAATCGTGAAATCTTTGTCTTTTCTTAACGATTTAACGAAGCGATCGGCAACCTGATATTGCGAGGCAGCCGCCCGATTGCCACCGGAAATAATAAGCGGAGTCCGAGATTCATCGATCAATATGGAGTCGGCTTCATCAACGACGGTAAAGGCTAAGCCGCGTAAAACACGGCCTTCAAGGTTCGGCGACATGTTGTCGCGGAGATAGTCAAAACCAAGTTCGGAGTTGGTCGTGTAAGTAATGTCGCAAGCATAAGCGGCTTTTTTCTCTTCAGTCGTTTCTTTAGCAAGGTTGCAGCCGACCGTAAGACCAAGCCAGCGATAAATTTCGCCCATCCAGTTAGCATCACGTTGAGCCAAGTATTCGTTAACGGTAACGACGTGAACCCCATTGCCAGTAAGAGCATTAAGATAAACAGCCATCGTCGCGGTTAAGGTTTTACCTTCGCCGGTCTTCATTTCAGCGATATCACCGCTATTAAGAACCAAAGCACCAATGATTTGAACTTTAAAGGGTTTCTGTTTCAAAACACGCCACGCCGCTTCACGAGCGACAGCAAACGCTTCGAATTTGATTTCTTCAAGCGGAGTTCCATCGGCAAGTTTCTTCTGAAAATAGGGAGTTTTTGCTTTGAGTTCGTCGTCGCTTAATTTAGCGATTTCCGGCTCCAAAGCAATCACTCGATCAGCTTCGCGAGCATACTTGTTCAACTCTTTTTGTTCCAGGTGGAATATTTTTTCAATGATGTTGGCCACGATAATCTCCTAAAAACTGCGCTTAAAGATAATATCATTACCATAGATGGTAAGCAATGAAACCTGACACGGATTTCGTTTCAAAATTTGGAAAACCGCACCACCTTTTTTCAATATCCTTGCAAAACTCATTTCTTTTTAACTCTCTTTCAAGATTTTCCCTTAAACAGGTTTTTCACGGTCTTCTTCTTGCGCTCTCTTCTTTGGCGTATAGCCCATCACGAGAATTTTCACTCGCTTAGCTCCATGGGCTTTTAAAAGACTGCAGCAGGCTTTTGCAGTCGCCCCCGTGGTTAAAAGATCGTCGACGAAAAGGATTTTTTTGCCTTGAACCGAAATGCCATCAACATAGTGCAAGTGTTCGCCAATTTTCTGCCGATCCCGCCAATGGAGATCGGCTTGTTTCACATCATCAAGTTTTTCAATGGCATGGAGAAAGGGCAAATGAAGCGAGGCAAACATGAGTTCGACGTGATTAAAACCGCGGGCTTCATTTTTCGCAGCAAAAGAAGGAGCGGGGACCAAAGTGTAGCCCCGATAAGCCCATCGCAATATCGGTGCTTGATAGGCAAGAAAAATCGGGGCTAATTCAATATCGGCGCAACCTTTAAATTGATACAAAAGCGTCCGGATTTCTTCCTCATAAAGATAGAGGGAGCGGCCTTCAAATTGATCGACTTTAAAGAAGCGCATTTTCGGACTCATTTTTCGAAAACATTCTTCGCAAAGCGGAACGTCTTCGCCGAAAAGAGAACGCCATCCTGGAGCGGAAAACGCTTTAAAACAAACCTTACAAAAAGGTGTTGCAGAATTCAATTTCTTTGATGGCATTTTGAATTGCCTCCGTGGGCTTTTCAGCCAAGAAGATGACTTCACCGTCAGGAGCGTCCATCTTTCGACCAGCCCGTCCCGCGATTTGAATCAAAGTAGACGAGGTATAAATCTTTTGATCATCCGCCGAGGTGACAATCACTTGAAGTGCCTTAATCGTGACGCCCCGCTCGAGAACCGAAGTCGTAACGAGATATCGGTATTCACCTTTTTTAAAATCCGCGATGATGTTTTCGCGACCATTGCGTTTCGAGTGCACATAGTTGCCGCCCTTAGCGAAAAGAGAAATTAGGGAATAGAGTTCTTCGCAAGAAGCGATGGTCGGCGCGAAAATAAAGCAGGGTTTATTCAGCAAGCGATATTGCCTCAATTTGCTTAAAAGAAATGGGATTTGCAGGGTTTTAGGTTTTAAGATCACAAAAGGCACGGGGATCGGATGCTTATGAAAACGGGTTCTGAGTTCGACCACATCGTGCTGAGGGGAATGAAACTCGCGAAGGATTTCTGAAGAGGGCGTAGCGGACATCATGACGCAATGCCCCCGAAGCGAAGCCCGATACATGGAAATGAGAACCTCATTCCCTTTAAAGGGAAAGGCATCAATTTCATCCATGACCAAAAGATCAAAATACGAGGGATAGCGATAAAGTTGATGCGTGGTCAGAATGATGATGTCTCCCTCTAACGCATAGGTATGTTCGCCATAAACTGCCACCACTTTGTTTTGGGGAAACGCTTCCTTGATTCGCCAATAAAGTTCAATCACAACATCGCGTCGAGGTAGCGCGAAGCCAACCTGATGTCCTAAACGAAGGGCTTCGCTAATTACGCCATAACTTAATTCCGTCTTTCCCGCCCCGCAGACCGCATAAACTAAGGTATCGACTCCCGCGAGATAATTGGCAATGATTTTCTTCGAGAGCGTCTTTTGTTCGCTCGATAAACTGTAATGAAGATTTAATTCAACGGTCTTGGGATTAGAAGGAAGCCTAGCTGCCTTCGTACCGATGAAGGAAATACACTTTCGACAATAAGGACGCCCATTCCGCATGCCGATGTACTTCGGATCCTCGTTTCCACAACGGGGGCAAATAAATCTCTCCTCTAGTCCCATCACTTAATGAATAGACACGAAGACTCATTTTTTGCCCTTCAACTTTTCTCTTTTTTCGACAAAACAAAAAAAGAACCGAATAAATCGGCTCTTTTCCATGATGTTGTTGGAAGTAATTATTTATCGAGATCGTTCATCTCGTTAACCCGACGTTCGTGACGACCGCCCAAGAAATCCGTGGTCAGGAAGACATCAAGACGGCGTAAAACGTCATTCACAGCCATCGTTCGTCCACCAAAAGAAATCATATTGGCGTTATTGTGAGCCCGGATATCTTCAGCCGTCGAATCACTATAGGCAATTCCGCAGCGAATCCCTTTGATCTTGTTCGCGGTCATGCAAATGCCTTCGCCATTGCCGCAAACGACAACGCCATATTGGGCTTTGCCCGAAGCGACGTCTTTTGCCGCAGCGGCACCAAATAAGGGATAATCGGCCGGCTCTTCACTATGAGTGCCTTCATCGATAACTTCATAGCCTTTTTGAATCAAATGTTTTTTAATCTCTTCCTTTAAAAGAAAACCCGCATGATCGCTTCCTAAGGCAATTTTCATTGTTATTTCCTCCATGCCTCTTGCAATGTCTGGAAAGGAATTGGCCCTTCCCGGACAAGTTTCATCTCATCTTCGCTCGTCAAATCAACGATGGTACTGGCGACGAGTGAGGTGCATTCACCTTTGACGATACCGCCAACCAAACCATCGAAAACTTTTAAGACTTCGTCGTAATTCGTCGAGGTCGGCTGTCCCGAAATGTTCGCCGAGGTAACAAGGCAGGGCTTGCCAACTGCAGCAATTAAAGCCTGAACATAAGGCGAATCCGGAACCCGAATCCCAATAATGCCCGTGCCTAAAGTCACGTGTTCGGGCAAATCTTTTTTGGCATGAACAAGAACCGTTAATTCCCCGGGCAAAAAGCGTTTCATGATGGCTTGCGCCTTGGGACCGACATCCACATAAGCGAAGGCTTGGTCCAAACTCGAGCACATTAACGAAAAGGGTTTCGAGGGCGGCCGTTTCTTCGTCTCAACCAAATGAGTGAAAGCTTCTTTGGAATCGTAGACGACTCCGATTCCATAGACGGTCTCGGTCGGGAAAACGAGAATTTCGCCTTTCCGAAGGAGATTTGCAGCGATTTTGATGTCTTTTTCGCTTAATTTTTCCATGCTTGCTCCTTTACTTCAATTCAATGAAGAGGAAACGCGTGAGCCCGTTAAGATCTTTAACAAATTCAGCTTCGTAATCTTTGAGGTACTGGCTCATCAGCGATTTGAGCCACTCTTCCAAATCCGGAGAGATCTCAAACGCCATATATAATGAGCCTCTTTTGACCTTTTGATAATCCCGAAACACCTTTTCATAAACGGATTCGCCCTCGCGAAGCCATAAGGCACTCGCGGGTTCGAAGTTACGAACCGAGGCTTGGGCATCTTGAGGATTGCGGATATAGGGTGGGTTCGAAACGATGATGTCGAGATTAAGTTTATGTTCAATGTAAGGGGCTAAACCATCACCTAAATAGGTATCGACAGGAATGCCAGAATCATGAAAATTCTTCTGAGCCACGGTCAAAGCGTCCGAAGAAATATCGCTCGCTAAAAGGAGCCAATTCGGAAAAGCGTCCTTAAGGGCGATGGCAATTGCTCCACTGCCCGTCCCAATATCGGCGCAAACCAAGTAGTTCCTCGGATCATAGAAATCCGAGATTTTTTCGCTGATATGAGAAACCAGTTCTTCCGTTTCGCTCCGCGGAATCAAAACCCGTTCATCCACATAGAGACGGTGACCCAAAAAATCAGCCTCACGAATGATATATTCGACAGGCTCATCTTTCTTTAAGCGCTCAATCTGCTCAAGAAAAAGCGGGTAGTTCTTCATTTCTTTATCTTTGTCGACGATGACATCAATCTGCTCTTGAAGCCCTTCGTCGTGCATGATCAAAAGACGAAGATCGGGGGCTAAAATCCCGTAAGGTTTTAACTCGGCGGTCGCTTTGCGCAAAGCTTCACTTATGCTCGGCATGGTCTTCCTCAAGAATCTTTTGCTCTTGGTCAAAGTGGATCAAGGCTTCAATCACCGGTTCTAATTCCCCTTCCATGACGCGATCCAAAGTATTGGTCGTAAAACCAATTCGGTGATCGGTAACGCGGTTTTGTGGGTAGTTATAGGTCCGGATCTTTTCGCTTCGTTCGCCTGTTCCCACTTTTAATTTACGTTCGGAATCGCGAGCTTCATCTTGCTTTGACTGATAAAAATCTTGAACCTTAGCGCGAATCATCTGCATGCAGATTTCTTTATTTTGAAGCTGAGCCTTTTCGGTTTGGCAGCTGACAACGATTCCCGTCGGGATATGCGTAACCCGGACTGCGGATTCCGTCTTGTTGACGTTCTGTCCGCCCGCTCCTTGTGAACGGTAGGTATCGATTTTTAAATCAGCCGGATTAATCTTCACATCGACTTCCTCGGCTTCAGGCATAACAAGGACAGTCGCGGTTGATGTGTGAATCCGTCCAGCCGCCTCGGTCTTCGGAACCCGCTGAACCCGGTGAGCGCCACTTTCGAATTTCAATTTCGAATAAACGTTCTCGCCCTTCACCATGAAGGAAACATAAGAATAACCGCCAGCCCCACCCTCTTCGCCATCGACATATTGAATCGACCAGCCTTGGGATTCGGCATATTTGGTATACATTCTGAGCAAATCGCCAGCGAAAATATTGGCTTCATCCCCGCCGACAGCTCCTCGAATTTCAACGATGATGTTTTTCTTATCGTTAGGATCGACCGGAATAAGTTCTTCTTTTAAGGTCTTTTCCAGTTCTTCCATCTCGTTTTCGATTCGTTTCCGTTCTTCCTTCATCATTTCGACCATTTCCTGGTCGGAACCATTGATGATTTCCATCGCGTCTTTCAGATCGCTTTCGAGTCTCAAGTAACGGAGGTATTGGTTATTCTCATCTTCCAAAGAAGCACGCTCTTTCGAAAGCGCGGTCAGTCTCGGAATATCGTTATTCAAAGCGGGATCCGCCAACTCCGTTTCCAAATCGGCGAATCTTTTCTTCACCACTTCAAGACGATTCCGCATGCTTTCTTCCATAACTTACCTCGATGCGCTCGGATTATACCACGGAAGATAGTTCCACCGATAGGTTAAGAAAGAGCATATTCTCACTAGTGAGAAGAAAGCGATAAAGGTATAATCGTTCTTAGCCATGTCATACAAAGCTCTTTATCTTACTTATCGTCCGCAGACCTTCGAAGAAGTCGCTGGTCAAAAAGCCATTGTCCGCACCCTGAAAAACGCCCTGAGCACCGAAAAGATGGCGCATGCTTATCTTTTTGCAGGACCACGGGGAACTGGCAAGACTTCGATGGCCCGTCTTTTCGCCAAAGCTCTCAATTGCGAAGAAGGTTTAGGTCATCAATGCAACCATTGTTCTAACTGCTTGGCGATTTCAGAAGGAAGCCATCCAGATGTCATCGAGATCGACGCTGCGAGCAACAACGGCGTTGACCAAGTTCGCGATTTGATTGATAAAGTCAAATACGCTCCTATTAAAGGAAAATACAAAGTCTATATCATCGACGAAGTCCATATGATGTCGACCGGGGCTTTTAACGCCTTGCTCAAGACCCTCGAGGAACCCCCTGAGAATGTTATTTTCATTCTTTGCACAACCGAACCCTACAAAGTCCTTCCGACTATCCTTTCCCGTTGCCAGCGTTTTGATTTTTCAAAACTCTCTGATGAAGATATGCGCGGAAAACTCGTCGAAGTTTTGACTCAAGAAAAAACCGAATATGATGAACAAGGCATTCGGGCTGTCATCGCTTTAGCCGATGGCGGAATGCGCGATGCTCTTTCGATTCTCGACCAGGTACTAGCCTATTCAGGAAATCAGCTTCACGAAAAAGACGTTTTGGCCATTTATGGCTTAGCCTCGGTTGAAGAAAAAATCGCCCTTCTCCAATCCGTCAAAAGCGGTGATGTCGCCACCGTCATTACCAAAGCCGAATCTTTTGTCGCCGGAGGTATTGATGTCCGGCGTCTCGTCGCGGATTTGATTTCACTCCTCAAAGATCTTTTGATTTATGAAAAGACCGGCGATAGCACCCTCATCGAGGAAATCACTGCCGAACAAGCTCAGCTTCTTTCAAAGAGCATTGGACCCGCCTCATGCAACGACATGATTTCGCTTCTGTTAACCGCTCAGAATGACTTTAAAAATGTTAGCGATGTTCGTAGTCTCTTCGAGCTAACTTTGCTTCGCCTCGCTAGCCTTGATCAAAAAGAAGAAGGCTTCATCCACGAGCCGATCAAGCCGGCAAAAGTCGAAGAGAAAGTTATTGTAAAAGAGACCAAAACTAGCGAAGAGAAAAAACCTGTGGAAGTTAAAAAAGCCCCTGAAGTTGTCTCGACGCCCGCCCCCACTACGCCAATAGCAAAACCGGCGGAACCAGAAAAGAAAGTGGCTCCTATCGCCCCTGCTCCACAGGTTAAAGTGGAAGTACCAGCCGCCGAAGTCAAAGTAGAACCCCAAAAAGCAATATCTCCGCAAAAACCCGATGAAACAACTCCGCCGGACTTCCTTTTCGAAGACGATCATCCCATCGAAAAAGCTCCCGAAGCTCCTAAGCCCGTGAAAAAAGAAGCCACTCCCGTTCCTGTTAAGAAAGAAGAACCGCTTCCTGAAACCGAGCATCCAACAACGACAATTAATATCGCCAACATTTTGAAGCCTGCCATTGCTACCGAAGGCATGGAATTCGAATTGCCCGATGAAGAAATCGTCAAAATCATGGTGCTCGCCGATAAGAGCGAGCGCACTTCTTTAGCAAGCCGATGGCACCATTTCTCCGATTTGCGAGGCGATCCGAAAATCGGGGCTTTGGCTTCGTTATTGGCCGATGGGCATCCTTTCTGCATTTGTCCTGACGCCATCATTCTTTCTTACAACTTCACCAAGCGAAAGAAAGAAGCCAACATCATGGCGAATCAGCAGCCGCTAGAAGAATTGCTCAAAGAAGTTATTCAACGCAACGTCTTCGTTTATGCGATCGACCGGATTGATGCCAACCGTCTCACGGCGGCGTTCTTCAATCTTCAACAGATCAATAAACTTCCCAAAAAAGCGGAAGTTCAATTGAATTTGCCAATAGGAGGCAAAAAATAAAATGAATCAGATGCAACAAATGTTGGCCCAAGCCCAGCGGATGCAACGCGAGCTCACCAAGGCCCATCAAGAACTCGACGCCAAAGACTACACCGTTAAAAAAGCCGGTATCGTTGAAGTCACGTTAAAAGGAAACCGCACGGTTTCTGCCGTGAAAATCGAAGCCTCGGCTTTAAGTGCGGAGAACAAAGAGATGATTGAAGACACCATCGCGATGGCCATCAACGAAGCCCTTGAGCAAATCAAGAAGGACGCGGATGCTGTCGATGAGAGAATCACGGGGCAAAAAGGAGCTCTTCCTTTCTAATGAAGGAACTTCAAACCGTCAGCGCGTTAATCAATTCTTTCTCGAAGCTGCCCGGCGTCGGTGTCAAATCCGCCGAACGGATGGCTTACGCGATTTTAGCGATGCGGCAAGAAGACACCCTCGAATTCGCCAAAGCCTTAGAAGAAGCGAGCAAAAAAGTTCATAAATGTCCCGTCTGCGGGCTCTATACCGAAGGTGAGAAGTGCGAAATCTGCCTCGATGAAAAACGCGATCATCAAACCCTGTGTGTCGTGAGCGAAGTCAAGGATGCTTTGGCTATCGAAAAGATGGCGAAGTTCCAAGGGGTTTATCACGTCCTCGGTGGCGTCTTGTCCGCTTCCAAAGGAATTGGAGCTGAGAATTTAGCCATCGATAGTCTTTTAGCCCGAGTGAAAAAAGACGGGGTCAAAGAAGTGATTCTAGCCACCAATCCAACCTTGGATGGCGAAACCACCGCTTTGTTCGTGGCTAAACTCCTCGAAGGCAAAGGCGTCACCGTCACCCGACTTGGCTATGGCTTGCCGATGGGCTCTTCGCTTGATTACGCCGATTCATTGACTCTTTCGAAAGCATTTGAAGGAAGGAAAAAGCTCTAATGTTTATTACCTTTGAAGGCGGGGAAGGCTCGGGCAAGAGCACCGCAATCCGTAAAATCGTCTCTGAACTTGAAAAAGAAGGCTACGAGGTCGTTTTGACCCGAGAACCTGGCGGCACCCCCATCAGCGAAGAAATCCGCAATGTCATCCTCGATAAAAAGAACACCGATATGGATCCGAGGACCGAGGCGTTACTTTATGCTGCAAGTCGGCGACAACATATCGTTCAAAAGATTTTGCCTGCCCTTAAAGAAGGCAAGATTGTGATCTGCGACCGCTACCTCGATTCCTCTTTGGCCTATCAAGGGGGAGCTCGTGGCTTAGGGATCGATAATGTCCTGGCCATGAATCTCTTCGCCACCGAAGGATTGGAGCCTGATTTGACGTTGCTTTTTGATATTAAACCTGAAGTTGGCTTAGCAAGAATCGCTGCAAATTCCGGGAGGGAAGTTAACCGCCTCGACGTCGAAAAGCTTTCGTTCCATAACCAAGTCCGCGCCGCGTTTCAAGAACTCGCCAAGCGCTTTCCGAAACGTTATTTCACCATTGATGCTTCCCAATCTCCTGAAGCGGTTTATCAAGCCGCTTATAACGAAATCAAGGCTCGTTTGAAATCATGAAATTCGCGGGGTATTTAGAGAATAAGCAACCGCTCGTTTGGAAAACTTTTTCTCATGCCCTCGAATCGCATCGTCTCGCCCATGCCTATCTTCTTTCGGGTGAAGCTGGCGCCCCTTTAAAAGAAACGGCCTTCTTCCTCGCTAAATCTATTCTGTGCGATCATCCCGATCCGATGGCTGATGAAACTTGCCTCACCTGCACGCGAATTGAGCATCGTACCTATGCCGATTTCATCTTTCTTGATGGAGAAGAAAACAGCATAAAAAAAGACGATGTTCAAGAAATCTTAGGCGATTTCTCCAAAACGCCGCTCGAAGACAAAGGCATCATGGTCTACATCATCCATCTGGTAGAAAACATGACGGTTGAGGCAGTCAATTCTTTACTCAAATTCCTTGAGGAACCGAATAAAAACACCTATGCCATTTTGACCACACAAAACGAGGCACGTCTTTTGCCGACAATCGTGAGCCGTTGCGAAAGCATGCGAATGCTCCTAGCCCCACGCGATGAAGTGATTGCCGAAGCCAAAGCAATGGGCGTGGACGAAAAAGACGCTGAATTGCTCGCTTATTTCTGCAATAGCGGCGATTTAATCGCCCTTGAAAGCAAAGACGAAGATTATCTTGATGCCAAAAAAGCTTTTGAAACCAGTTTGGGTGCTTTAAGTAAAACCCGGAGCGCGGCGATTTACGCTTTTGAGAAAAACATCATTCCTTTCATCAGCAAAAAAGAAGATGCCCGCTATTACCTCGACATGCTTTCTCTGGCGTTCAAGGACCTCTTGCTCCTCAAAGAAAATCGTCCAATAAAACTTTCCAGTTATGCTACACTATTGGAGCCGATTTCTCGGACGTTACATCATCCCTCGGAATCCTTATTGGAAATCATGCGCTGCCGGGGTGAACTCGATTTGAATATCAGCGTGTCGCTGTTATTAGAGCATTTAGCCAATTATTTGACGAAGGAGTAGACCATGGATTCAGAAATGGAAGATCGTTATTTTGTCGGAGTCCGCTATGAGGGCGTTGGTAAGTCCTATTATTACTCGACCCACATCGGCGATTTGCGCGTGGGCGATAAAGTTGTCGTCGAGAATATTTCCGGTTTACAAATCGGGATCGTTTCCACGGCTCTTTTGCCGATCGAAAGCTACAGTTCTCATTTGGATCTCAAGCCCGTTCTTCGCCGGCCAACCCCCGAAGATCTCCAAGACTATAACTCCAGCATCCGCGAAGCTCAGCAAGCCTTAGAGATTGCTCGCGAAGAAGCGGCGAATCTCGGGCTTCAAATGAAGTTCCTCACCTCGTCGTTCTCTCTTGATGGTTCAAAAGTCACCATCACCTATACCGCTGATGGTCGCGTGGATTTCCGAGAATTGCTTCGGCTCCTTGCTCCTCAACTCCGCTGCCGGATTGAACTCCATCAAATCGCTTCGCGCGATAAGGCAAAAATGATTGGTGGGATGGGCATTTGCGGTTTACCGCTTTGCTGTGCCACTTTCTTGAATTCTTTTGATGGTATTTCAATTTCTCGAGCGAAGAACCAGATGCTCACTCTCAATATTCCGAAGCTTTCGGGAGCTTGTGGCAAATTGATTTGCTGTTTATCTTACGAAGATGATCTTTATACCGAAGCAAAACGAGACTTCCCCCGGATCGGTACCGTCATCCACCAAAATGGTGTGGATTATACGGTCGAGACCTATAACGTTATGGCCCGAAGCGTCAAATTAAGTAATGCCGAAGGCTACGAATTCATCTCTTTGGATGATTTCAACGCGATGGCGAAGAAAGCCGCCGCCACTAATGGAGCAAAAGGCCCCAACGCTTAAGGATACCCTATGATTACCCGCGAACTGAACTATGAAGGGGCTTCTCCCCTTCTTTATTTGGTCGCGACCCCAATCGGAAATTTAGGTGAATTTCCACCTCGGGCAATCGAAGTTTTAAAGAGCGTGGATTTTGTGGCTTGCGAAGACACTCGCAATTCCGGGCTGCTTTTGCAGAGATTTCAGATTGATAAGCCTTTGATCTCTTGCCACGAACACAACGAAGAAAGCGCCGCCGACAAGATTGTCGCCCTTCTCAAAGAAGGCAAGAAAGTCGCCTATGTTTCCGATGCGGGTTACCCTGTAGTTTCCGATCCGGGAAACCGTTTGGCAGGACGCTGCATCAAGGAAGGTATCAAGGTCGCCGTCATCAACGGGCCAAGCGCCGGCATTTGTGCGCTTGTCGGTTCCGGGCTCAATGCCGATCATTTCTATTTTTATGGCTTTCTATCGGCCAAAAGCACCGAACGAAAGGCCGAGCTCCGTTCGCTCGTCTCTTTTCCTTCGACTTTGATTTTCTATGAATCCCCTCACCGGATTGACGAAATGCTTAAAGACGTCAGCGTAATCTTAGGAACGGACCGCCCCGCTTGCCTTTGCCGCGAACTGACAAAGACTCACGAAGAATATATCCGAGGCACTTTAGGGGAAATTGCCGCTTTGGATCCGACCACTTTAATTGGGGAAATGGTTCTCATCGTTAGCGGAGCTCCGCTTGTAACAAAAGAAATCACAGACGGGGAAATTGCGGAGATTTTAAAAGAAAAGCTCCTTCATGAAAGTGGCAAAGACGCCGTCAAAGAGGTCAGTCAAGAAAACGCGATTCCGAAGAACCGCGTTTACGCCGTTTATTTGACGCTAATCAAGGACCGTTAGGCTTGTGGGGCGAAGAGGATGAATCTTCGCTCTTTTTCTTTTTCCAGAATTCGAAGGGCTTCCGCTCAATACTCAGCCCCATCGCCTGATGCTCCCGCTTAACTTCGCGAATAAACATGATGGTCTCATAAAGGGCATACATCCCGAAGCCAGCCATCGCTAAAAGCGCGCCTTCTTTGAGATACTTTGTTTGAAAGAAGAAATGATAAGAGGTTTCACCTTCGGGGGCAACAAAGCCAACGAACCCGCCATCAAGTTTATAAGTTGTTAAATGAGTCGATTTCCCTGCTTTATCCGTGGCAATCACTCGCCATCCAGCATCATAGCCCAGCGAGGTTACAATCAATTTCTTTTCCGAATAATTACTCGTGCAAGTGAAGTTATCCGTCCAATGTTTCACATTTTGGAGGGCATTGTCCTTGATGGTTTGAATCTGAGTGTCATAAGCCGTCTTTTCCATCATGTAAAAACGAACGTAATTCTGGAACATCGTCGAAATGCCATTGTCCGAAGGCATCGAGCAGAAAACGATATAGCGAACAAGACCATGGGGATAGAAGCCGAATAAGCCATTGCCGCTTTTATCGCCATTGCCGCCCGCCCAGTTGTAATTGCGGAGCATCTTGTAGTCGTAGCAAAGAAGCTGATTGGTTTTCGTTACGCCGTTTTCAATCGTGTCGCCAATCATATAAACCCGAGTGATCGGACCGCTATAAGACATCAAGAAATAAGCACCATTAGGATCCGTATTGAAAGCCTGACCCCAGCCGCTTCTCGGATAGAAGACCATCTTGTCGAAATCCGAAAGATAGGTCAGCTGCTTGGTGTCGAGATATGTTGCGGGATCAAAGTTCTCGGTATCCGTCACCGTCGTGGAATCCGTCAAGAACGCAGCCGGTCCATCTTTGACGGTGAAATAGCCGTAATTTGTCGTGATTTTTTTGCCAAGGCAACTAACAGAACGCAAGCCGCTGACGCTCATGTAATTGGGGAGACCATCATTGACCGTAAAGCCTTCGCTCGTTAAGGCATCAACATCGTCGTTTTTGATGATAGCTCCGTTGAGAAAAAGACCTTCGTTGCGGATAACCTCATAATCGCTCGCAGAACTCCGGGAACCGCCATTGGCGAAGAAAGTATCTTCATTGAGTCGGGTGCTGGTTCCGGCTTTATAGAGATAAGTCGAATCCACGGCATGGCCAATCAGCGAGGTTGTAGCATCACCGACGTTCGGATTGCGATAGACCAAATAGGAATCCTTATTCCGCTCGCCAAGAACGAGTTCGGAACCAAACGGGACGTTATCGGCAACGTTGTTCCAATCGTCAGGAGTATAAGGATCCTTCTGGATCACATAGTACTTCATGTTTAACGCCGTATCGGCTCCTAAACGCTTATTGCCATAATAGGCGGTCCAACTCGCGTCATGATAAACGCCAGAATAAATGGTCTTATCATAACTGTAATTGCTCGTCATATGGGAATAACGGGCTAATTGGGACACATCGAAGTTATAAAGCGAATGGAAGGTCGAGGTCCCATTGAAATCATAATGGCTTTGACCATTAATCGAATCTTGGGTGTCGAGATAGGAACGATAATACGAAGAATCTTCGGAGTTGATTTGGGCAAAATCATTCGTCAGGGTTTGCGCGGTCTCCGTTCCGCCATCAAGGCTGTTTTGAAAAGACCAAGAAGAGCCATAAGCAAACGAGCAGTTACCCCAAATCAGGACTTCAACCGAAACGAGGCCCAAAAGAACCGCCCAGAAGTTCTTCTTGTGCTGGAAGTAGAGCATGATGATCCCTTCGAGCAAGACAAGACCAATCTGGAAATAGACCACCCACAGGCACGAGTAAATTACCCCGCCATCTTCGACGTAACCCGGGACGACATAACTAGGCTGAACGTAGGTAAAACCATTGCTGGCAAAGGTTTTATCTTTTACCACGATCACGGTCAAAACCCAGGTGAAAATCGTCAAGGTCAACGAAACCAAAGATCCGACGGGCAAGACCCATTTCGGCTCATCTTTCAACCGGTCGAGTTCTTGAGCGGCGTAATAAATGATGATCGGAATAAGAACGATATACCAACGACCGTAACCATCGCCTGTGAAGGCATAGAAGAAGAAATAGGCGAAGTTGGTGAAGAGGAGATAGCAGCAAAGGGCGAAGGCCACAAGATGAGATACTTTCTTCCGACGAATCGAAGAAACTAATGCCGTGAAGAAGAGAATTAAGAACGGAGTATAGACATAAAGCGAAGAGGTCCAGGAATCGTAGTGATTACTGGTATTCCCCGTGAGTAAGGGCGACCAAAGATAGTTCACTGTCGGGAAGAAAAAGGCTGTCAGAGGTTGAATTTCTCGGGCATTATTTCCACCAACCTCAGAGAACATCAAGCCGAAGAATGTTTTGACGTCAAAGTTTTTAAAACTGGTTTTGAGCTGAGCTAAATAAAGAGAGCCAATGGATGTCGTTCGTCCCGAAAGGGTGCTCTGTCTTAAGGACGGGAACAAGGTCCAAGTCGACATCATAATGCCAACGGCAAAGGCGCCGATGCCCACCGCCACCACAAGCCAGTTTTCTTTGGCTTTGCGGCTCTTCATCGTCCAAAAGAAACGCCACAAAGCATAAATGACGCCCCAAATTGAGGTCACGACCAGGAAAAAGAACGAGGAAATGCCCAAGAAAAACAAACCCCAAACGAGGCAAGATGTCTTTCTTTCTTTGATAACCTTTTCAATGCCAAGAAGGACAAGCGGCATGAAAGCAGCCACCGTCACAAAAGAAGGGTAACCGACAAAGAAGTTCACGTAACCGCAAAAGGCATAAGCGACTCCGCCAATACGCGCCGTGGTTTCTTGGCAGCCCATATACTTCAGATAGGCCCGCATAATCAGGGCTGAAACGCTAACTTTGAAGATCGTGGCAGTCGCGAAAGTCTGAGGAACCCAAGCCCGAGGGAAAATGTAGCAAACGAAAAGAAACGGATCAAAAAGACCATAATAGGAGTTCGAGCCAATGTTATCCCCACCTAAGAAGGTGTTGGTGCTATAAAGCTCAAAGTAGCCTGTTTTAAAGAAACCACGCCAAGTATCCCAATAGTCATAGGCAAATTCGATGTATTGCCACGAATAGTCCCAGCCATAAAGCTGAGTCATGCTGTTGGTGAAAAGCGAATAGCCCATCCAAAGGGCACCCAAAAGAAATACAAAGCAGAAGAAATAGAAAAGGCTACGCCAGTTAAAAAGCCACGGACTCTTTTTGTGAATTTGCGCCGAAAAAGAATTCGTTTTTTGCTCTTGCCGTAATTTTGAAAGGGTAGTCGCTTCTGCCATGGAGTTCCTTATTTAGCGCCTTTTTGCAAATTCGGAGCGGCATCTGCGGAGTTTTCTGATCCGACAGGTTTAGCGTCAGTTACGATGCCGACAACATCGTTGCACGGAAAGGAGAAGGCGATGCCTTGCCCTTTCGTGTTGATGCCGACTTCTTTATAAATCGACTCGATGACTTTGTCTTTAATCGCGTGGGGAACAAGAATCATCACGATTTGCTTTTCCGGAGTAATCACAACGCCAAAGAACTTGGCGATGTCTTTGTTGCCTGTACCATGGGCGGTCAAAATCGTTCCGCCGCGAGCGCCGGCCTTTTTCGCCGCATCCATAACCAAGTCGGTGAAACCATCGTTGACGATGGCCATGATGACTTCGTAATTATCTTTCTTGTCAATCGCTTCCACAGTATTGACTCCTTTCCCCTCGTTTAGGGTTCGTGTATTCGTCAGAAATTTATAAGCCGAAACTCCACAGACAGAATCCAAATCGATGAGAACGGCGAGGCCTTTAGCAAATTCGGAAATCGCAAATCTTCCTTTAATCTGCTCCTTAATCGCAGGCCAGGCAGATTCTTTAATTATAGAGAAAATAACGTGTTTACTGTTATTGCTTAATCCAAATACTTCATAAAGATCGCTGGACGCGGTACCTTTACCATGCGAAGAAAATGCTACCGATGTGTTATTATCCATCAATATTTTCACGATGGCAGAATCTTGTCCTTCGTTAACGATGGTAATTAAAAATTGCAGCCGCTCCAAGGCGTGAGTTTCCTCATAAGAAGGCTTCGCAGGGGGCTCTTCAGGTTTAACTTCATCCTTCGGAATCACCACCGGGACTTCCATCGTGCTGGTTTTGCTTTTCTTAATGAAGAGCTTCATTTACTGACCTCCGCAAAATGAATGACTTGCAAATCGTCTGGCTCGATAAATTGTTTTTGGACCCGGCGCAGAATAAGACTCCGTTTGACTTGAGCGTATAAGCCCATGAGTTGAATGACAATTAACGGCATCATGGCAATCATGCTGACGCAGCCGAATGCATCCGAATAAACTGCCGTATCACTCCCCGGGTGGGAAGCATAAGCAAAACCAATCGCAAAGGGCATAACAAAGGTTGAAGCCATCGGTCCTGAAGCCACGCCGCCGGAATCAAAGGCGATTGAGGTATAGATTTTTGGAACGAGGAAGGTCAAAGCCAAAGCAATCGTGTAGCCCGGAACCATGTACCAAAGAATGCTGAAACCGTAATAAGCACGAACGATGGCTAAAGCGACACCGGCCCCAATCGAAATAGCCATGATGAACAGGACCTGTTTGGATTTGATCGTTCCTTCGGAAAGAGTTTCAATTTGCTGAACCAAAACGTGAACAGCCGGTTCGGCCAAAACGCCAAAGAGAGCGAAAAGACCACCAACGACAATGGCAATCGGGAAGAATTCGGGATGGCCTGTCGTTCCACCTAAGGCACTGCCGAGCTCTTGGGCGATGGGAAGGAAGCCAATTTGAACAGCGCTTAAGAAAACGACCAAGCCGACATAGGCGTAAATCAAACCAACGATAATACGGAGAACTTGTTTCCAAGACATCCGAACGAAAATCCAATTGTAGATGAGGAAGAAACCCGCCAAAGGGGCGATAGCAATCGCGACATTTGTAAGTTCGGAAAGTATGACTCCAGAAGCAATTTCACCATAGACAGGCCAAAAATCAGCCCAAGAATTAATGCCGATAAGTTGACTAAGCTGCCAAGGATAAACCAGCTTATCAACAGGCAAAAATAACGACATGATCATCACGGTGATAATCGGGCCGACCGAGGCCAAAGCAGTTAAGCCGAAAGCATCTTCGCCCGAACGACCATTGCCACTTTTCGAAGCAGCTAAGCCAGCGCCAAAAGCCAGAATAAAGGGGACGGTGACTGGCCCAGTGGTAACGCCACCACTATCGAAGGCGATCGGCAAGAATAAGCCTTTCCCGCTTTCGCTCATTAAACCCGCTAAGGCAAACACCATGGCATAGAAAGCCAGGAACATCACGTTCAGGTTTTGATTGAGAAGAATCCGTAGAACTCCAAAAACCACAAACAGTCCGACCCCTAGGCCAACGAAAACGATCAATTGGGTCGGATCCATATGGATCTGATCCGCCATAACTTTCAAATCAGGCTCAGCGACAGTAACGAGAACGCCAAGGATAAAAGTCATGAGGATGATCAACCAAATCTTCCGTTTTTTAAATAAAGTCTCGCCAACAATCGTGCCAATTCGCGTCATCGATAAATCCGCACCGGCGGTGAACAAAGAAAGACCAAGACCAATAACGAAAGCCGACATCAAGAAGGCAAGATAAACCTGAAGCGAAAAAGAAGGGTCGATTTTGACGAAATAGAGAACGGTGACGACCAAAACAATCGGGAGAACGCTTAAATAATTCTCGCCGATATGCTTAAAAACCGCGTGACTAGCGTTTCTGCGGTTTTGCTTTTGCTGAGCGTTCAACTTGGCCATGATCGTTTCTCCTCTCCGCTTTTTTATCTTGATCGGACATAAAAAACATCTTTTTGAATTCAGGGGGCATCGGGGCATTGAGTTGATAGACTTTGCCATTCAAAGGGTTAGTAAAATCGAGCTCATAGGCATGAAGACCTAAACGTTTAATCGGGTTCGAAGGTTCACCATAGCGATCATCGCCAATGACGTAGTGACCAATGTTGCCTAATTGAACTCGAATTTGGTTCTTTCGCCCAGTTTCCAGATGGACATCAAGCAAAGAATATCCGGCTTTTGCAGAGATTTTCTTATATTTTGTGATGGCGAGCTTGCCTTTAGACGGATTGCGCACCACATAAACTTGAAAGGTGGAATCCTGAGCGAGGTAGTCTTTGAGAACGCCTTCGTCGGGGATATCCATCCCCTCAACGATGGCGTAATAGCCACGGCAAGAAACAATCTCGGACCAATTGTTTTGAAGGGCTTCGCGAACTTCAAAATTCTTGGCGAATACCAAAACGCCCGAAGTGTCTTCGTCGAGACGGTGGACGATAAAGATTCGATTATTGCGATCTTTTTGAGTGAGATAATCGCTGACCAAACGATAGGCAGTCCGACCTTTTTCGCGGTCAGAAGGCGTCGAAAGAAGGCCTGAAGGTTTGTTGATCGCAATGATATCGTCATCTTCGTAAATTATCGGCAAATCATGCCTTTCATGCTTGCTGATGCGATCCCAAGAAATCGTTACCTCATCTTCGGGAAATAAACGGTAGGAAAACAACGAAACCGGGGCTCCTCCGACGGCGACTTGATGGTTGGCAATAATGCGCTGGACGTTATGGCGGCTTTGCTTCGGGATTTTCTCACAGCAAAAAGTTAATAAATCTGTTTCGTGATAAACGACGTAGGTTTTGGTGCGGTTCGGATCGATGAGTCCTTTTTTGCCTCGGCGGGCTTTGACGTCGTTCTTGTTCATTTGCCCTTAATCTTATCAAAGTCTTACTTTGATAGATACGTTTTTAATTGGGGAAGGGCTTCCAAAGCGTCATTTCGTCCCATACTCATCAAATCTGTAAGGATTTTTTTATCCGTTTCCGAATGTTTGACCTTTGGAGCGCGCGAAGGATAAATCACGAAGATTTTTCCTTCGTCCGCTAATCGATCCAAAGAATCCATTTGGCTATTATAAATATCGACGCTGTTTTCATACACCTTAAGAAAATTCGGGTAATCTTTGTACATGTGATTAACCAAGGAAAGTTGGCTCTTTTTGATGTGAGTTTTACGAAAGCCTTTTTCGCGGGTCGCCAGCACAACAATCTTTTCGTAGCCTTCTTCGCTCGCCTTATTGAAGCCGATGGGGCAAACAACTCCGCCATCGAGATAAGGAATTCCACCGAACATCACCGGATATGTCGTCAGAGGTAACGCGCCTGATGCGGCAACAGCATCAGGAAGAAAATGAGGCTCACTTTTCTCGATATAGGCAACCTCGCCTGTGAGAGCGTTAGTTGAAACCACATAGAATTTGCAGGGATTTTGAGCAAAAACGTCGAATGAAAAGGGAATCTCATTATGACCGATTTCATTAACGAGATGCTCATAGTTAAACATCGTTCTTTTTTTAGAAAAAATATCGAAGGGACGGAAAAAGATTTTGTCATCGCACATGAAAAGAGTCTGCTCGATTGCGCGATGAGGCTGTTTGGCAACATAGTTGCACGCCATCAGTCCGCCGCAAGAAGTCCCAATAACAAAATCAGCCCAAAGATCGTTCTCCATCAAGACTTCGATAGGCCCAGCACAGTACGTGCCGCGCGAACCACCGCCTTGAAGGCAAAGAGCGAATTTAGGCATTTAACGTCCTCCTGAAGTCATCAGCGACAATATCCCGGAGACGATAGGCATCCCTCGAGATTTCTTTGAGATAAGAATACTGCGTTTTTTCGGAAACGTAAGAAATAACCATCACATGATAGGTTTGGGTACTAACGAAATCGTTAAAGGTCGAATAAGTGGCCAGACTAGAATTGGCCTTCAAGGAAGTAACTTGATCACCGGTACAAGAGCAGAAGACGTTATCGTTATCAAATGGCAAAGCGGCATAGACTTGTCCATAGGTGATATCCCCGGCGGGAATGCTGGCACGAACCCCACCATAATTGATGACAGCCAAGGCCAAGGCGCTATCCCATTTACTATTACAATAATATTCATACATGCACTGGACAGAATAATTCGCGAGAGTTGACTCATCAAGAAGACTCGTTGTATGACCAACCACTTCATTCTTTATGGCGGAATTTTTGCCATCATAATAACCAAAGACACCTAAACTCATCGGCTCTTCGTCTAAAGCGGATAACGTAGAAAAGGCAACCGTGGAGTAGGAATCAAAAACGAATTTCCCATCAACGAGAGAGAAACGAACGTGTTGAAAGTCAGATCCGTTCGCATAAGTCTGAACGTGAGGGATGTTAAAAGAATCCGTTGTTTTGTAGTTCGAATGGCTATGCCCCTCGAATACCGCATCGATGTTGTGGCAATAGGTGGTATCGAAACTTCCGTTATGAATTGAAAGAACAACTAAACTGCAGTCTTCCTCTTGCCGAAGACGATCGGCCTCTTGTCTAACAAGATCGGCATAATCGGAACGGAAACTAAAGCCGCCTAAGGAAGAAACAGCAATTGAACCTTCAAGTTTTCCAATCGCTCCAATGACCCCAATTTTATAGCCACCCCTCACCACCACTTTCGAAGGTTGCGCCCAGCTTGGACGAAGCCCTTGGGGATCGACAATATTGATTCCGAGGAAGGGGAAGTTGGCCAAAGCCGCATTTTCTACGATGTGGGTATAGCCCCAGTCAAATTCGTGGTTGCCAATCGCCATCGATTCGAAGCCGGCAATGTTCATCCAATTAACCATCAACTGCCCATAGGTCAAATTGCTATCCGCGCTTCCTTGCCACATATCGCCGGAACTTAGGAAAACCGTACTTTCGGGATCAGCTCTTTCGCTCGTCAAAGCGAAAGTCGAAAGCCGGGTAATGCCCGCCTCATAACTCGATGCGGTTTCCACCGCCGCCCCATGGGTATCGTTGATCGTATAAAAATCGAGATTTTGAATTTGAGAATTTGCCGAATGATCCAAGGGAATCCCAGTCAGTTTAATTGAGGTCAAAACAAAGGTTCCCACCGGGGCATAAAGAGAAAAATAAGTATGATCAGAAGCACCTGGGAAAGTGAAAGTAAGAGCCCCCGTCATTTCATAAGCGCCATTTTCTGGCGAAGTAATCGGAAAAGAGGAAGCCCGAGCCGTCAAATAGCCAAAATCGCTTGCCCGAAGATACTCCACAGTAATTGTCGAAAAAGAAAGACCATAGGGAATATTGTTGGTTAGATAACCGCCTTGCTTTAAAGTAAACCACCCTTTCGAAGAAGCTTCACAATTCGTAATAGAAAACGAAAGATTCCCCGAGGTGAAAGAACCATTCCCATCAGCAAAAGAGATAGGATTTGCAGAGTTTATTGCGATTTCAGTTCGATAATCCAAAGGTTCGGACGAAGAAGAAGACGTCGAAGAAGATGAGATCGACGACGAGGAGGACGAAGAAGAGATAACGTTGGAGGAGGAAGAACTGGAAGAAGCCGAAGAAGATGAAAAAAGAGATGAAGAATCTTGAGAAGAACTATTTTTTGCCGAAGATGAAAAGGAGGACGAAGAAGAAACGCCCCCTAAAACACAAGAGCTGAGAAAGAGCGGGAAGATAAGAATCAAGAAATGTCTTTTTGAACTCATTGGATTCATTATACGAGATTATTAAAGAGCAATGATATTGAGACCCTCAAGCAAAATCAATGTTGCTAAGACAACAAGCACCGTGCCGCCGAGAACTTCGCTCACTTCGTAACGACCTTTTAAAAGCTTCGAAATCCCCTTGCCAGCAAATAAGCCAACGAGGGAAATGATGAAGGTCATGACGCCGATAATCAAGAAAGCGATATACGGACGATAGTCTCCGATGCCTGCGACAGTAATATGGATATTGGTTCCGATCGTCACGCCCACAACGAGGGCATCAATAGAATCGGCGACACCCTGGAAAAGGACATAACGATACGTGAACTCCATCGGCTTACTTTCTTCTGGTTTTATCATGCCTTTGATGCCTTCGTAGAGCATCTTGCCACCGATGAAAACCAATAAAGCAAAGGCAATCCAATGATCGTATTTATCAAATTCTTGGATATAATTCTGGCCGATTAAGCCGATGAAGTGCCCTAATAAAGGGAAAAGAAATTGCCCCAAGGCGAAAACTCCGGCAATAAAGAAATACTTCCGCTTACTGACGTTTTGAAAACAGAGTCCATCCGTGATCGAGAGCGCCAAGCAATCCATTGCTAGAGCGATGCCGTAGATGAAGGAAAGTCCAATCCATTCCATAAAGTCGTGAGGCAAGTATAATATAAATACGTCTTATGAAAAAGAAAAAATTTAATCCCCTCTATATCTTTCCAATCATTCTCGCGGTTATCGCGGTTTCTTGTTTGGTCTTAATTATCGTTTTAGCCAACATCAACTAAATAAAGCATCGGCGAACCGATGCCTTATTTTTTCGAAAGATCCAAATGGACGAGATCGCCATAAAGATCGACACGACGGTCGCGATAAACGCCCCAGTTTTGGCGTTCCTCAGCGATATTAGAAAGATCGAATTCGGCAATCCGGAAACCTTCTTCTTCGCGATCCATCTCGGCCGCATAGTCGCCATGCTGATCGGCAATAAAGGAAGAGCCAAAGAACTTCATCGATGATTTTCCGGCCTTTTCTACACCAACACGGTTAGAAGCTAAGACTGGCATAATGTTAGCGGCAGCATGACCTTTCATAACGTTCCGCCAATGATCCTTGCTATCTTTGGGAAGAACGGGTTCAGAGCCAATCGCGGTAGGATATACGAGCACTTCTGCACCTTTTAACGCTAAGATTCGGGCGGTCTCGGGGAACCACTGATCCCAACAAATGGCAACGCCAAGTTTTCCAACCGCGGTCGGGAAAACCATGAATCCCGTATCGCCCGGGGCAAAATAGAATTTTTCTTCGTAGCACTCTCCTGTCGGAATGTGGCTCTTGCGGTAAATGCCTAAAAGGCGACCATCGGCATCGATGACCCCTAAAGAGTTAAAGAAAACGTTACCGGCCTTCTCGAAAAAAGAAACCGGAAGAACCGCGTGGTATTTTTTAGCCACAGCCTCGAAATGTTCCAGCGTCCGGCTGTGAGAAGCATCTTCGGCTAATTTAAACTTTTCATAATCTTCGACTTGGCAGAAATAATGACCTTCAAAAAGTTCAGGAAGCAAGACAAGTTGAGCACCGTTTTGAGTGGCTTTTGCAATAAGAGAGTCGGCTTTTGCAAGGTTTTCTTCATAAACCTCGCTCATCGAGAACTGGGTAATCGCAACCTTGATGGACATAGCTTATTCCTCCTTTAAAGGGATCTGCATGGTGACACAATGGATATTACCACCACCCAGCAAGATTTCCTTGCTCAAGATTTGATGAATGACCTTGTTCGGGAAGAGTTTTTGCATCTCTGCTAACGCTAAAGCGTCTTCTTTCACGCCAAACGCTGGGAGAATAATGAAGTCTTTGCCTTGATAGAAATTTATATACGAAGCTGCTAAACGCCGGCCGGCTTCCCGCTTATCCAATGTCGAGGCGTTGTTGGTGAGACCTTTGCAATCTTCGGCGCTCAAATAAAGCGCGGGGGAAGGCACTAAAATCTTATGAATAATCAGCTTGCGGCCTTTCGCGTCCACCGCTTCGGCTAAAGCCTCATATGTCGCTTGGCAATAGGAATACTGGGGATCATTTGGATCCTCGCTCCAAGCCATGACCACTTCACCCGGTTTAACGAAAGCGACCATGTTATCAACATGTTCATCTGTTTCGTCTTTATAAATCCCGTGCGGCACCCAAATGACTTTCTCGACACCAAGGAAATCGCGGAGAACTTCTTCGATCTCCGTCTTCCGGAAGGTGGGATTCCGTCCTTTGGAAAGGAGGCAAGCCTCAGTGGTAATTAACGTTCCTTCGCCATCAACAGCAATACTGCCGCCTTCAAGAACAAAGTTTGGAAGATAGTAGGACAAGAGCTTCATTCGCTTTGAGATAATGGCCGCTAAACGGTCGTCATCTTTGTAGTTGCGGTATAGACCATCAAAATTTCCGCCCCAAGCATTGAACCGGAAATCGACAGAGCGCATCGATTTTCCATTGGTCACGAATAAGGCCATGTTATCACGAGCCCAAGCGTCGTTATAACGAATGGAAATCGGCTCAACGTTCGGAATAGCCAAGAATTGCGGAGATAATTTGCGATAAAGGGAGGGGGTAATGCCCACAATGACCTTCTCGTGCTGAGCGATGGCTTTTATAACTTCGGTGAAAGTTTCTTGAGCCGGAACAGCCTTTTGTCGCCAAGTGTCTTGGCGGTAAGGCATCAACATCATGGTTGCTTCGTGCGCTAAACCTTCGAAAGGAAGATGATAGCCGTCAGCGGTCGGTATCGTTTTGCGGTTCTCGTAATAATCTTGGAGGCGTTTTTCATAAAGCGGGAAACGGTTCCAACGGTCGTTGTCAACGACTTCATAGCGATTTTCATAACCGGAAAGTAACTTAATTCCGATGTTCTGATAATGCTTGACCCGCTCGACGAGTTCTTTGGTCCAGACTTCACCCGGAACAATGAGAGGAATGCCTGGCGGATACATCATGACTTGCTCTTTGGAAATCATGCCATCGCATTCTTCGACAGGGATGACTTTGCCCGGAGCGTGGAAAGCAACACGCGGGCGAAGGAGCATGAAAGGGAACGAATTATCAAAATGATGATCCGGATAAGTAATTTCCGGATGATAATGATCTTTGGAAATGTCCTTTAGCGCTGATAAAAGATGATCAACGTGCTCTTTCTTCGTACCGATGGCAAAGATGCCTAAGACCGCATAGGTTTCGGCTAACTCCATCATGACCTCATATTTTTCTTTGAGCAGGTGATAAAGCTGGAAACCATCAATATCAAGATGATCAAGTCCAATCACCAGTTTGCTTTCATCGTAATTGAAGGCTCCGTGGGCTAAGAAATGATCACGACCTTCATCAATGAAACCGGGGATCTTATGAATCTCGCTCCGGGCATAAGCCGCTAATTCGTAGGTTCGAGACATGGCTTCCGAGCCTTCTTGCGAAGCCATATAACTTCGGGCGGCATCGACCGAGGCGATCAAAATGCCAGAAGGCGAAGTCGTATTGATGATGTTCAAAGATTTTTGGACATCGGTTCGAGCAAAAAGAGTGGTATGCATCAAGAGAACAGAACTTTGAGTCAAAGACCCCACAGTTTTGTGGAAAGAAGCCGCTGACATATCGGCGCCGGCAGCCATCGCGGAAACTGGGCAATGCGGACAATTGAAATAATAGTGAGCGCCGTGGGCTTCATCGCAAAGAACGGCCATATGGTGCTCATGGGCCAATTTGACGATGTCCTCCAAAGGACCAACCGCGCCAAAATAGGTCGGGTTAATGACAAAAACAGCCTTAGCTGAAGGATTGCGAATGATGGCCTTACGCCAGTCATCAAGCGAAGGCTGATTTGCGATCTCAAGATCGTTATCAATCTCCGGCATCACGTAAACTGGCACAGCGCCAGAGAGAATGAGACCATTGATGATGGATTTATGAACGTTGCGCGGAAGGAGGATCTTCTCCCCGGCTCGCACCGCAGTCAAAATCATGGCGATAATGCCGCTTGAAGTACCGTTAACGAGAAAGAAAGCTTCGTCGGCTCCGCAGGCATCGGCCAAAAGCTTTTCCGATTCCAAAATGACTTCGTGGGGTTTGGCCAAGTTGTCTAAGCCAATCGGCGCGTTGACGTCGCAGCGATAAACTTCGTGTCCAAAGAGTTCCGTTGCTGCGTTAACGATATTACCCATGTGGTGTCCGGGAACATCGAAAGGAGAAACGTCATCGCTGACGTATTTTTTGAGGGCGTCCACGTAGGGCGTCTTGCTTTGATCTAGTTTTGCCATATTGCGATTGATATATTACACGTTTACGTAGTAAAAGAAAGACCAAAGCAATATGCCTTTTCTGTTTAGGGCTTCTTATCGAAGAAAAGATTAATTCCTCTCAAGGTTGGCTTTAAATAAGGTTCGAACATCATCTTCATCCATGAAGGGATAAAACTCGTCTAACTCCAAGTCTGCTTCGGGATGTGAGACGTATTCTTTCACTAATTCATGAAGGGCATCCTCACTGGCAAACGCCACTGTTTTTTTAGCCCGAGGATCGTGATTTTTGACCTGGGCGATGAAAAGCTTGTCGATATCGTCATCGTCCAAAAACGGCAGAAGATCATTCCCATCGACTCCGCCAAAAGAACCGCCTTGGGCCAAAATGAAATTAAGAAGCTTTGTAAGGTCTTCGTCTTCAAGGAAAGGGAACAACCCCCTGAGATCTATAGAAGGATTGCCGTTTTTAACGATCTCATCAACAAGGCGGCTGAGTCCTTCATCGCTAGCGAAAGGGTAGAAATGGCGAAGGTCTTGCCCTTTTCGGTAAAACGAAAGCATAAGCATGTCAACATCGTCCTCATCCAAGAACGGAAGGAGATTCGAATAGGTCACCCCTTGGTAGTTACCGTCAGGACTCTCTGCCACTTTTTGGGCCAATTGCTTGAGTTCTTCTTCATCCAAAAATGGAATCATCGCTTTGTAATTCATGAGCAATTCCCTCCTTGCTTAAGCAAACGCATTTCTTCGGGTGTCAATTGATCTTGCAGCATCGGAAGTGACAAATGAATTTTTCCCTCTTGAGCTGCCTTAATCAATCGGAGTCTTTCTTCCATGGTCGCGTGGTAAAAAAGCTGGGGGATATCCACGCTGATCTCATTGGCGATGACGGAACGAATAACGTATTCACGATCATGACCATCAAACGGATTATCTGGATTGAGAACAGGCTTCTCGCCTAAACAAAGAATTTCTTCAAAAGAGACGCCGAAAATTTTAGCGAGCTCAATCACATTATCGATGCTTGGCGCCGCTTTCCCCGTCTCCCAAGCACTGACGGCTTGGCGCGAGACGAGCAAAGTTTCGGCAAGGCGATCCTGCGAGAGATTCTTTTGGCTCCGCAAAGTGCTGATTTTCCTTCCCACCGAAACAAGATCAATCATAAATCCCTTTCAGCATAATCCTTTTTCCAAACCTCTTCGATAGAATTCTCCGAAACGTAGTTTCCTAAAGAAAGGCCTTGATAACGGCAACTTCTTTCCCGGATTTCTCGACAAGCTTCTTTGATGGTCTTTGCTAAGAATTTCATCTTTTTGTCCTCCAGCAAAACCATCATAGAAAAAAGAAAAGCCCCTGTAACGCAACGGGTGATTGCGGAACAAAGGGTTACGGAAACTTTCTCAAATTAAATGGAAGTGTTGCAAGGCTTGAGAGATTCCGTTATTCCAAACTTCGCTCGTGACATAACTCGCACATTGTTTGACTTCATCTTTGCCGTTTCCCATGCAAACAAAGGTGCCAACATGTTCAGAAATTGAAATGTCCTGGAGGTCATCTCCAAAGCCCAACGACTCCTCCTTTTTAAAGCCGTAATGACGCAAAATATCTTCGCAAGCTTCTCCTTTAAGATGAGGGGCGGGCATCACATCGACGGCATAATCGAAATAACGAGAATAAATGAGTTGAGGAAACAAATGCGACATCTCTTGATCACGAGATTTTGGAGCAAAGAAATTCAAAGCTACGACTTCTTGGCCTGTATAAACACCTAAGGGCGGAATCGATTCATGATAAGCGTGGTAGAACTTCCGTGAAGAATAAGTTTGGGGAAATAAGAGCGTCCGATCGATCGGTCCAACGATTTCAAGCGTTAGTTTTCGCTCATGGGCGGCTTTGATAAAAGAAGCGACATCCGCATCTTTCATGAGGATTTTGCGGAGATATTGATGGTCGGCATAGGCCACTCCTCCAGCGCTAGAAACATAACCATCCCAGTCAATTCCGAGATTGTTCACGCCGAATTGATTGAGACTATGAAAAGGACGAGCGGTGCATAAAACAACTTTGATCCCTTCCGCCTTTAATTCTTTGATCGCCGAAAGAGTGCTGGCAGGCCAACAATGGTTCTTGTGGTCATAGAGCGTCCAATCGATATCGAAGAAAACGATCTTGAAAGGGGATGACATGCAAGAGATTATAGCAGTCGGCTTGCCTCGAAGGATAGTCGAAGCGAAAGATTAATCTTTCGAGCCCGATAGCGAAGAAACCAATTTATAAAAATATTCGTAGCAAAGCACGTTGAGGCTCCGCATATCGGCGATATTGATTTTCACGATCTTCCGGTCATACGTCACTAAACCGTTCTCCTCTTCTTCGATATCGCTTAGCTGAGTGAAGATGGCCATATTCAGGCCTTGTTTTCGGATGTTGGCGAGAACCCGTTTTCGATAAAGGCGCGAGACTCCATCGTTATAAGCACCAAAAGAATGGTAATAACGATAACCGAAGGACCGCTTCGAATAAACGTGGCGATCGACTTTTAAAGAGAACCCACCACATTCACTAAGTCCAAGAACACGTTTATGGTCGTTTCGAAGTGAGAGGAACGCCCAGAAATAAATATGATCAGAGAGGAAATCACCGCACCCCTTGTCATACCAGCCTGAGGCGCTATCCAAAAGACGCGAAGAATCCGCTTTGCGAACTTCATCGGTGATTATGGCGCTATCAAATTGGCCCCAGCCTTCATTGAAAATTGTCCAAGCAAAAAGCGAAGGAACGTTATAAAGCCGTTCGATCGTGGAGAGATAATCGAGCTTGAACTGGTCACGTGACTGGTCAAGAACTCGACCCAGTCTTTTGTGGCTGGTATCAGACATGCTGAAATGGAAAAGGGGGCGGGTATGAATCAAGAAAGAGGAATAGCGAGAGCCGCCATTGATGAAATCTTGCATGACCAATAAGCCGAGACGATCGCAGGCAGAATACCACCGCATCGGAGCAAGCGTCGCGTGCTTTCTTACGCAGTTAAAACCGCATTGTTTCAAAAGTTTCAAATCGAAGAGAATCGCCTCTTGAGAAGGCGGAGTCATCCCGCTCTCGGGGAAATAGCCTTGGTCCAAGACGCCCGATAAGAAAATGGGCTTATTATTGAGTGCGAAGAAATGATAGCGGCCTAAAGCCACAGTCGAGAATTTGCGCATCGCGAAATAAGAACGGACGCTATCATAACCCGCCGTAAAAACAAGGTCATAAAGATTGGGATCGTCTGGAGTCCATGGATAAAAACTATAATGAAAATCGAGCAGACATTCGCCCGAGGGATCAAAGTTGCCTTTCGCGACTAATTGACCATGATAATAAGCTTCGACATTCGCACCAGCACGGTTGCCAACGAATTCCGCTTGAATCTTGAGCTTTTGCTCATCAAAAAGCGGATTCATTTTCACACTTTTGATGTAACCGTCATCAGGAACGCTTTCGAGCCAGACGCTCTGCCAAATTCCACTGGTTGGAGTATACCAAATTCCGCTAGGATTGTTCGATTGCTTTCCGCGAGGGAAGATTTCGGATTCGGTATCATCGCTTACAGTAACCTCAAGAACATTCCTTTTGGATAGATAAGCCGTATGGACTGCGATGGGGAAATAACCGCTTTCGTGATGGGCAAGAAAGTGCCCGTTCAGGAAAACATCGCAAATTTGATCCACCGCATCTAAATGCAAAATGGCATCATGCCCAACATAGGCGTCAGGAACTTCAAAGGTTTTGCGATAATGAAGAAAATCGCTCTTTTTAACTTTGGCTTCGACTCCGCTAAGAGCGGTTTCAACGGCGAAGGGAACCAAAATCGTTTGAGTAAAAGCACTCGGCCTCTTGGCGTTTTTTGTGATGGCAAAATCCCAAGGGCCATTAAGCGAAACAAAAGAATCACGTTGAAAAAGAGGATTGGGATGCTCGGGAAGGGGATGGTCACGATTAATTTTTTCCCCGTATTCGCTGATTAAAGAAGCCATTGGCCATATTTTAATTATTCAGTAACTAAAATGCTACAATTACACGTGAGGTAAAAACCTATGAATTTAGAAAAAATACGCTCAGTCTTGTCGGCGAACAACGCCCAAGCCTGGGTTTTGGTCGATTATGAAAATCGCAACCCGATGACCACGACTTTCCTCGGAAACAAAATGCTGACTCGCAAAATCTTCATCGTGATTCCGCTTAATGAGAAACCATACCTCATTACTCACGCGATTGATACCGTCTTCTTGAGTGATGCCGAAACCCAAAAGAGCTTCGATTTGCGGGTATATCATACCTGGCAAGAGATGCTCGATCTTGAAAAACAATCCTTCGCTTCTTACCACAAAGTCCTGATGGACATCTCGGAAAAGGGTCTCCTTCCTCGGGTCTCATTAGCGGATTATGGCTCCGTCAGCTATATCCAATCCCTCGGTCTTGAAGTGGCCTCTTCAGCCGATATCTTACAGGCTTTCTCTGCCGCTTATTCCGAACGAGCCCATCAATTGCAGCTCGAAGCCTGCCGCTTAACCTTGGCTATCAAAGACGAGGCGTTTCATAGAATCAAAGAAGACATCGACAAAAAGAACCTTTCTGATGAATATGACATCCAACAATTCATTTGCCGAAGATTCCACGAATCCGGCATGGTCTATGATGATCCCGCCATCGTCGCGATTGGACGAACTGCCAACAATCCGCATTACGGGCCGACAAAAGAAATCCATTCGATCATTCATCGGGGCGATCTCGTCCTGATCGATATGTGGGCAAAAATGGATGACCCAGAAGGCGTTTATGCCGACATCACTTGGATGGGATACGTTGGCCAAATTGTTCCAAAAATCTTTGCAGATCGCTTCTCGATTGTTAAAAATGCACGGAATTCCGCCATTGAATTTTTGAAGAAAGAACTACCACAAAGGAAAGTTGAAGGTTATGAGGTTGACGATGTGGCGCGCAAAGTCATCTCCGAGGCGGGATATGGAGAATATTTCATCCACCGCACCGGTCACAACATCGCCGTTGATGTTTCCCCACACGGTCCCGGCGCCAACATGGACGATTACGAATCTCATGATACCCGTGAGCTCATCGATCACACCTCATTCTCTATCGAACCGGGGATTTATGCGCCTGATTTTGGCGTTCGGAGCGAAACCAACGTCTTCGTTGATGGAAAAAATCCCGTGGTTGTCGCGGGATTACAAGACGAAATCATTCCAATTCTTCGCTAGTTGAATTTGACTAATTTGTGCGCAAGTTTGTAGTCGAACTTCACGGCTTTTACGCCGGCTTTCCCCGGCATGGTGAGTGAGATGAGAGCCCAATGGGAACGAACGAAACGATAAAAACGCGGATTGCTGTTACGGCAATGAGCCCAGAAAGCCTTCAGATCTTCTTTGGACTCGGGGCTTCCGTTGAGCCGAGCAAAAGTCGGAACCATGACGAAATTCAAAAGCAAATGGTGATACATTGCCCGAAATAAGGCGTGGTTTTGATGGCGAATCTTCATCAAATTCGCCGAATCGAAAATCAATTGACCATCCGTAATGAAATCGCGGTATTTTCGGATGCATGTCGCGCTTTCCATCGATTGGCCTTCCCGACCAATGAGATATTGATAGAGATCGGCATTCACGTAAGAAATGTTTTTAACGTAAGGAAGCGGAGCATAAACGAAGTAGTTGTCCTCATAAGAAACGTGTTGGGGGCAAAGGACTTTGGCTTCACGTAGCACGCTGGTTTTAAACATCGCCGAATGCAAAGTGATATTGCTCGAATATTTGAAGTTGCGAAGGTTTTTCCAGGTTCCATCCGTTCGTTTGCCACGGAAAAGATAACGATAGGAAATAACTTGACTCCGGTGATCACGTCCTTGCCAATAGACGTAATTGGTCAAATACAAATCGGCCCAGCCATCATGGGCGGCAATATGATCGAGGAGCTTTCTTAAAGCATTTTCATCGACCCAATCATCGCTATCAAGAACTTTGAAATAGAGACCTGTGGCCTCACGTAAACCATGATTGATTCCTTCACCATGTCCACCATTGGGCTGGTGAATTGCACGGACAAAAGGATAACTCCGGGCGTAGTCATCGGCGATCATGCCCGTCTCGTCTTTGGAGCCGTCGTCGATAATGAGAACCTCAATCTGTTCGCCGAAAGGCAAAAGACTGTCGACGGCAAAATGAAGAAACGGAGCCGAATTATAAGCAGGAATGACGAAGGTTATTAGTTTTTGATTCGATTTTGCCATAAATGAAGGCTTTTTATTATTCGCCTCTCCTTTCGTTCTTTTAAAGTTTTTCTTTCTTTTATATTAACGCTTTAGGCTGCCGTTTTGTTGTTGGCCATGAGGTTTTTGACCTCGCGGGGATCGATGGAGTCGGTGCCACCGCCTGTCGGGAAGATGATTTTGAAGATAAAGAAGAAAACCACCATCGAAATGCCGCCAGTAACAAACATGACCAAGAGGTTATAGATTCCTGAAGCAAGATAATGCGAAGCAAACGGAATCCACAATCCGTTAACCATATTGCAAAGTAGCGAAATCAAAACCCAGCCGATGAAATACCACAGAATCTGCCACGGAACGTTGCCATGGCTCTTAAAAGTAATGTTGCGTTGAAGCGGGAAGTTGATGATTTGGGAAGTAAACGTTGCGATTTCGAAAGCCAAGAAATAGCCTAAGCCACCCCCGATGATGACCTCACCAGCTTTGTTGCGGACAATGTCATAACCCAAGATGTTCCAATAGAGGGTCTCCACCACTTGAGTCGAAGGATCCGTATAGGTTCCGAGGACAATTTGCGGCCACATAAATGGGGTACCGGCAAGTCCGATGCCGAAAGCCATCGGCAAAAAGACCAAGATAAGGTATTGATAAATCGTGACGCCTTCGGAAAATACGATGAAGTAGAAAATTTGGTAAATCCAACTTGCCAAAGAAGGATTTGAAATCTCCAACTTCCTCCACCAATTCATATATGCTTGGCAGAAACGAGTTTGTCCTAAATTAAAGAAGAAACGATGAATCCGTCCGCCCAAATCGTAACGTTGGGCCAAAGCTTCGCCTTTTTCTTGGACGAGAGCCGCATGTTTTTCCCGATAAGCAGCGAAACCGGTTTTAACGTCTTCTTGATGCTTTTTCTTTTGTTCAAGATCAAAGGCTTTTTTCTCTTCGGGCGAAAGCTGAGCACGTTTGGCTTTTAACTCAGCCTTGGCTTGCTTTTTAGCTTTCTTTTCCGCCGTCTTTGCTTCGTTAGCGGCTTTAGTTCGTTTGGCATTTTCCGCTTTTAAAAAGGCTTTTTCTTCCGGAGTTAAAGCTTTGAGGGCTTTTGCTTTTTCATCATCGACCCGTTTGCCTTCTTGTTGCTCGGCCTTTTTCTTCGCTTTATAAGAAGCGATTGCGGCCTTCTTTTCTTCCGGGGTAATTTGCTTTGCTTTATACCACATAATCGTTCTCCTTAGGCCTTGGCCTGATTTTGCTTCTTTAACAACTTGGCCTCTGCTTTTCTTTGTTTACGGAAGATATGACCTTGATGCAAGAAATGGTTCAATCCTTTAAAGAAGTGACCATTGCACATCAAAATCAAACCATCAAGTTGTTTCCAACAAATCGCTCCGCCGGACATCCGCGACATATTCCGAAGCGGATTCTCGTAGATGCCCATGAGAAGCGTATTCGCGTCAGCACGATGACCAATACGTCTTAAAAAATGAATAATATGCCGAATGGCCCGTTCAAAGAAACGGCCAAACCACCCTGGTGAATATTTCAAATCGCAAACCGCGGTTCCACAATCGACCAAAATCCGGTTCCGCTTAATATAAACTCGCCGATCTTCGGGAATCGCATGTCCAAGAATTTTTTCAAATTCTTCATCAGAGATTTCACGGACTTTCCCACTCATATAGTGGGGAATTGCAGGGATTTCATAAGGTTGGGGAGCCGTTGTTCCTTCTTGCGAAATCGTGCCCGAAAGACGAATATCCAAACTCGAAGAGCCGATTTCAAGTCGATAATTTCCGCCTTCGATTTCGAAACGGTTGCTCTTCACGTTGAAGTAACGGAAACTCTTATCGTCAAAGGGGATCGTCACGGTTTTGCTTTCGCCAGGTTCCAACATAACCTTGCAGAAACCTTTTAATTCACGAACTGCTCTCGGAACGAAAGAATCGGTCTTTCCGATATAAAGCTGAGCGATTTCTTTGCCCGCGACTTTGCCTGTATTTTTGATGGTGAACGTAACGCCCGAAGGTGTCACGGCCAGATTCGAATAATCAAAGGTTGTATAACTTAAGCCAAAACCGAAGGGGAAGCGGACATCGATTCCTGCGGTTTCGAAATAACGATAGCCAATGAAAAGGGACTCACGATATTGAACTTGGGGGTCGCGACGACCAAAGTGATCGGCACTCGGAACATCGGGGTAGCCATAGGGATAGGTTTCCGCCAACTTGCCTGAGGGGTTCACTTTCCCCGTTAAGACGTTCAGCATCGCTCTTGCTCCCGCTTCGCCACCAAGATAACCGTGAACCAAAGCATTCACCCGATCCATTAATGGTAATTCAACTGGTGCACCGCAAGAAAGGACGCAAATAATAGGCTTTCCGGTATGGTATAACGCCGAGACAAGCTCGCGCTGATTGTCCGGCAAACGAAGGTGCTTGCGGTCCAAACCTTCCGCTTCAGAGAATTCATCAAGGCCGATAAAGACCAAAAGAACATCAGCTTTATCTGCTAAGTTCACCGCCTCTTTCAGGAGGTGATTCGAGTTTTTGCCATAACGCTTAAATCCTTGAGCATAACCGACCGAAGTCAAAGGATAATCCTTAATCGAGTCGAGAATGGTATCGACTTTAAGCGGATTGACAATGCTAGAGCCCGCTCCTTGATAACGTGGCTCTTTGGCGAAGTCACCAATCAAAGCGACTTTCGTCCCGGCTTTTAAAGGAAGAATCCCATTTTTATTCTTTAAAAGAACAATCGATTCTTCGGCAACCTTTTGGGCTAAAGCATGATGGGCGACTTTATCAAAGGTCTTTGGCGCGGCCTCCACCACTTTTGCCGAAGCCATTGAAGCGTCAATTAAACGATCAATCGCTTCATCAATCACCGCTTCTTTTAACGTTCCGTTCTTGACGGCCGCTTTGACATCAAGATTCGTTTCACCACAAGTCGAAGGCATTTCAAGTTCGTTGCCACATTCCAAACCTTTAACCCGGTCGTTGTCACCGCCCCAATCGGTTACGACAACGCCATCAAACCCCCACTCTTTTCTCAATATCTCCTGCAAAAGGTGGTCATTTTCATTGCAATACGTTCCGTTGAGGAGGTTATAGGCCGACATGACAAAACGAGCCTTGCCTTCTTTAATCGCCATCTCGAAAGCCGTCAGATAAATCTCGCGAAGCGCTCGTTCGTCAACGATCGAGTCGCTTGCTAAACGCCGAGTCTCTTGATCGTTGCAGGCAAAATGTTTAACGCAAGAATAAATACCATTCGACTGAACGCCCTGAATATAACCCGCTGCTAATTTGCCAGCGAGATAAGGATCTTCTGAAAAATATTCGAAGTTTCTTCCGCAACGCGGATTACGCTTCATGTTGATGCCAGGTCCAAGCAAAACCGAGACTTTCGCATCCCGGGCTTCTTCGCCAATCGCTTGTCCGACTTGATAAAGAATGCTGGGATCCCAGCTATTCGCACTAGAAGCGCTTGTCGGGAAGCAAGTCGCCGGAACCGAAGGATTGAGGCCGAGCTGATCGGCCGCAGCGGCTTGTTTGCGAAGTCCGTTAGGTCCGTCGCTCAAAAAAATGGAGGGAATCCCCACCTTTTTGATTTCTTGAGTCTCCCAAAAGTTTTTGCCCGAAAGCAAGGAAACCTTCTCCTCGAGCGTCAGCTTTGCGATCACATCCGCGTGTTTTAAGGCCATAGACTCCTCCCAATCCTCTTTTGAGGGAAGCGTTGTTCCCTCCGAAAATCGTCTTGTTGATAGTTTGAGATTAGTCCTCTAATTTTAAAAAATCTCCTTTCTAGACACAAAATGACAAAAAAACGACATAAGTGGCTTTTCTGGTTGATAAAGCGCTTACTTATGCCGTTTTCGGGAACGAAGTGAAAGTTACTTTAAGGTCTCGTAGTAATCCGCCAGGCCATTCTCCGCTTCGAGATCCATCTTGAAGTTGGTCCGATAGCCGGGGATAACCGTGAACTTCAATTGCTTAAGCCGTTCTGAGAGGTTATTTACGGCCTCTCCGCTCCAGCCATAATCACCGAAAGCCGAGGCTCTCTTCCCTTGACCAACCGTCCAATAGACATTGCTAAGAATGTCATAGAAGAGGCAGATTGCATCCCCAACCAAGGTCGGTGAGCCCAAAAGAACAAGCCCGGAAGAATAAATATCGTGAATAATTTGAGGCTTCAAAGTCCCGTAATTCAACGCATCAATCTCGTAGAACGAGACTTTTTTGCCGTCTTTGACGAAGCGGTCACGAAGATATTCCGCCATCTTGCGGGTATAGCCATAAGCCGAAGCGTAAACAAGAGTGACGTGATTCGGATCATTCACCGGAGTCGACTTCGCCGCTAAGTCGCGATAGGTTTGAATATGTTCTTTAATCGCTTCATCAACCACTGGTCCATGTCCCGGGCAAATCATGTCGATATCCAAGGCATCAACTCGGTCGCAGGCTTGCTTAACGTAGTTAGCAAACGGGCCCATGATGTGTTCATAGTAATAAACCAAGGCTTTGTGATAACTCGCTTTATCGGGTTCCTTAGAAAGCAAAATGGCATCACTGGCATAGTGAGCACCAAAGGCATCGCAAGAAACAAGAACCTTTAATTCCTTGATGTAGGTAAACATAACATCCGGCCAATGAAGCATCAGTCCAGAAACAAACTGGAAATGATAGCCACAAAGTTCAATCGTGGCGCCAGGAACCATTTTGATTTCATTAAGCGGGAGGCGCGTGATCTTCTCCAAATTCATTAAGGCTCCTGCAGAAGCCACAATCTTAATATTGGAATTTAAAGTCAAAAGCTTCTCAATGGCTCCCGAGTGATCGGGCTCGGTATGGGTGACAAAAAGGTATTTGATATCTTCAATCTTGGTCAGTTTCTTCAAATGATCAATATATTCGTCTTCGTAACGCCCTTTGTTGCCCTCAAAAACGATAACCCCTTCTTTGGTCTTCAAGAGGTAGGAATTGTAGGACGTTCCATAATCCGTCAAAACTGCAACATCGAAAACCTTCAAAGTGTGGTCAACAACGCCAACATAATAGAAGTCTTTTTTAAGCTGTATGCATTCCATAAAGAAATCTCCCGAAGTTGATTATAGGGTTACACAAAAAGAGAGTCAAAAAAGAGGAAGCGTTTCATCGCTTCCCCTTCTCGAGGCAAGGCCAGCCTTTATTGGATAGCGATGCTGTGTTCAGATGAGATTTTCTTTTCTTCTTCTTTCGGGAAAGTTAAAGAGAGAACTCCATCGGTATAGGACGCGTTAACATCCTTTTGATTAATGTCCCCAACGTAATAGGAACGAGATGCAACTCCGCTGAATCTTTCGCGATGGATGTAATTGCCTTTTTTGTCCTTCTCGCCAGTCTCGCGATCTTGCTTAACGGTAACGGTTAAGTAGCCCTCGTTAAGAGACACGTTAATGTCTTTTTTATTGACACCAGGAATTTCGACTTCCATCAAATAAGAATTGCCTTGGTCTTTGACATCCGTTTTCATATCCAGATTTCTAAAAGAACGGGGCTCAGGAAGATTATCGGTGGCGAATAAATCGAAGAGCGGATCCATCAAGAATCCATTGTCGAGCATACTGAGTGAATTTTTCATAAAATTTTACCTCCAAGTTTTAGCACTCTTTTCTTTTGGTGCTAATTATATATTAATCATAGTTTTAGCACTGTCAAGTTTTTTGTGCTAATTTCCTTATATAAGAAATGTTTGTTCGATATTTACTATACATATAGTTTTCAGAAACAAAATCTTTTTCTTCTAATTGCTAATAACTTATTTTCGATGTCTTTCTTAAATATTCGGAAGTCGATGACAAAAACAACGCCTTTTCCATGCAGGGAATAGTACTCAAAAACAGCCTCACTTATTGCCTCAGATAAATGGCCTGATATCTTCTCGAGTGAATCGTCTTGTTGATACGCAGCCGCGTCCTTGATGCCCTTGGGGCAAAAGTCCGGATTGCTTATCGTAACGAAGCGCTGATAACTTGCCCGAAGGTTATCTCCGATGATTGACGCTTTCCACTGACCAGAAATTTCTCCGAGATAAGGATCGAGTCCCACTTCTAAAAGATGCTGCCCAAATTGAAGAAATTCTTCTAAGCCTTCTTCATAGATACTTTGATTAATTGTTCCCATATTTATTAATAGACAATTCTCATTCAGTTTTGCCCTTCGAGTTTGTAGAATAGGGTTATGGAAAAATCAATTTTGCAATCAATCGAAACTGAATTAAAAGGTTCGGGGAATTCTCTGGCGAAGATTTTGAATTCACTCGCCATGGTTAAAGAAGCTCTAGGCGAAAATTCGTGGGTTGGTCTTTATGTTTATCAAGAGGAGGAAAATCTTCTTAATTTAGGGCCCTTCCAAGGAAGCCCAGCTTGTGAAAGCATTAAACCAGGAAAAGGCGTTGTCGGGACCTCCTACGCCGCCAAACGACCAATGTATGTTCCGGATGTCAGCAAGTTCCCTGGTTACATCTCTTGCGATGCCCGGGTGAAATCCGAAGCAGTCTATCCGATTGTCTATCAAGAACAAGTCATTGCCATATTTGATGTGGATTCTTGTGAGATCGACGGATTAAAAAACGACTTGGATCTTTTAGCCCAAGTCGCTAATCTCATCGGCAACTTCTCTCCAGCGAACTAACGCACTAAATCCACAAAGACAAGATGAGTATATTTCTCAAGATCCTGGGGCGATAATTCCACTTGAAAGCCACGTTTTCCCGCCGAAATAAAGACTGTATCAAATAACTGAGCCGTTTCGTCCATAAAGACGGGAAACGGCTTTTTTAAACCAATAGGTGAACAGCCCCCATGAATGTAACCCGTTAGGGGTAAAAGTTCTTTTAAGTGGATCATTTCCACCGATTTTGACCCAGAGGCTTTTGCCGCTTTTTTCAGATTGAGTTCTTGAGCAACCGGAACGTCGAAAACAAAATACTCCTTCTTATCATTAACACAAACAAGGCTCTTAAAAACGCACTCAGGGTTTTGCTTAAGGGTTTGGGCTACCGTGACCCCATCAACGATCTCGGGGTCATACTCGTGGGGTTTGTAGATGATCCCGGCGGCATCAAGAAGACGCATTACATTCGTTTTTTCCATAAGCCTATCTTAATACAAAAAGAAAAGAGGTGTGTTCTTCAGGAACCCACCCCCGTTCAAATAGTGTCGAGAATTAAGCGTCTTTCTCCGTGGCTTTGCCAAAGCGGCAATCGTTATTGCCGGAAGAGCTAATCCACATATCAAGCATGGAGATCGGATCGTTGTAGTCGCAGAGCCAGCCGTTACGAGAAATGGTGTAATTGCCAGCCTTACGGGTTGCAACGAAGGTCGCCCAATCCTGGTTGACCAAGGTCATCGTGATGCCGAACTTAGCAAGCATAGCCTGGACAGCTTCAGCAATGGCTTTGTGGCCGCTGCTGGTGTTGTAAAGGTATTCGAACGTCGGGACATCAGTGAACTTGCCTGAAGCGGTATCGTAGGTGTAGCCAAGGGCCTTGATGGTCGCAACGGCTTCCGCCGAATTCGCCGCATAATCAGCAGTCGTGGTCTTATACCAGCCAGAGCCATCCTGCTTCGGACCATTCGAATCGGTCCAATCGCCAACGCCATTGGCGCCAGTCAAGCCTTTAGAAACGAAGCCATTAGCCGGCTGTTGGCCGCCTTTAGCAACGCTCTTGCAGATGTATTCACGGTTGATGAGTAAGCTCAAGGCTTTACGGAAGTCCTGACGTTTGACTTCGGTGTTGAGAACCTTATCAAACTTGGTGGAGTTCATATTCCAGTTGATGTAATAGGTGCCAAGCTGGCCGACGTTGAAGTATTCCTTCGGAAGCGTGGTCGACAAGGTTTCAATTTCATCATTGGGGAAGCTATCGATGAAGGCATAGCTGCCCGCTTTATAAGAGGTAAGCATAGCCGCATCATCGTCGCTGAAGGCGAACTTGACATCGGTAGCTTTGACCATCGTGGTGTCGTAATAGTTCGTGTTCGGTTCAAATTCGATATAAGAATCATTGAAATTCTTAATCTTCATCGGGCCATTGCAGACGAACTTCGAAGCATTGGTCGAAGCAGCCCATTCGCCAGTGGCATCAGCAGTGGACGGAACCGGTGCGAAAGTCGGGAATGCGGTTAATTCGTTCCAATAAGCAACTTTGTTAACGAGTTTGACCACTAAGGTCTTATCATCAGTGGCCGAAACGGCAAGGGACTTGCCATCGGCTTCGCCTTCGGCATCAGCACCACCAACAATCGCCTCAAAGAGATAGTTATAGTCGCTGCCAACGGCGGTTGAAACAGCGCGCTTCCAGCTACGAGCAATGTCACCCGCAGTTAAAGTAGTACCATCAGACCACTTCAAACCATCGCGTAAGGTATAAGTAAGAGTGACGGTGCCATCGGAATTAGTCACCTCGGCCGGAGCATCTTTTGCTAAGCCCGGAACGAGTTGAACGGTGCCGTTAGGATAAGTGCCTGTGTAAGACCAACGATAAAGTCCTTCGAAAAGGTGTTCATCGTAAGTGCCGCCATCAACAGTGGTGTTGAGGGCCGGATCAATGGTGCCCGGCTTCGAAGCGATGCAAGCGGTGAAAGCGCCACTTCCACCAACTTGAGCGCCATAGAAGAATTTATAGCCGAGCGGCATGCCGAAGTAACCCGTCATCGTTTCTTTCTTTAAGAAGAGATCGGTGTAGTAGTAAATCGGGCAGATTGCGCCTGTGGACATCAATTCGGTTTCCGCGGCGTGCATAAGCTTGAAACGCTTAGCCTCGTCAGTGGTCGTCTTGATGGTCGAAATAATCTTGTCGTAACTGTTGGCCCAAGTTAAGCCTTTCTCGGTTGCGGCGATAGTGCCATCGCCATCGAGGTCGACTTCATAACCAGCATAAGTGTCGTTATAGTGATCGGCACTGCTGTTAAGAGCCGGAGCATAGCTCGTTCCGGTCGACGTTGAAGTCGCATTTTGTTGGCAGCTGGCGAGAATCATCGGCACAGCGGCCAAGATGATGAAGGAAATTTGTTTTCTTTTCATGATGCTTTGCATCCTTTCCGATAGGTTTAATGCCTATCACATTCCTGTTCGACCTGCCTGAAGCGGGTACAAACATGCCACGAAATGTCCCTTACGGACCTCCCTTAGGACGGGTTTCCCTTTCTCCGAGGCACAGGCATCCTTGGCGAAGGGACACCGTGTCCTGAAGGGACATCCGCTGGGGGCGTTTAATGGACTTGGAATATCGCCCTTAAGAACGACGCGTTCGTTCTTGCGAGCTGACTTCGGATCCGGGACCGGAATCGCGGAGAGAAGGGACACCGTATAAGGGTGCATCGGTTCCTCGAATAGCTTGTCGCTATCCGCGAGTTCGACCACGTGGCCGAGGTACATGACCGCAATGCGGTCCGATATATGCTTAACAACCAAGAGGTTGTGAGCAACAAAGAGATAGGTGAGCTTCAGTTTCTGCTGGAGCTCTTCGAAAGTATTGAGGACTTGGGCTTGAATGGAAACGTCAAGAGCGGAGACTGGCTCATCGCAAACGATGAGTTCGGGGTTCAAGGCGAGCGCTCGGGCAATGCCGATGCGTTGACGTTGACCCCCGGAGAATTCGTGAGGATAACGGGTGGCTTGTTCAGAAGAAAGACCAACGGTTGTCATCAGCTCCAAGACACGTTTATGACGATAATCCTTGAAGGACAAGCCTTGTTTTTGGCATTCTTCGAGGAAAAGCTTTTTGTGGGCATCAATCGGTTCGGCAATGATGTCTTCGACCGTCATACGAGGATCGAGCGAAGAATAGGGATCTTGGAAAACCATCTGAGCGTGGAGATGAAGATACTCCAAATCCTTCTGATAGTTCCGATGCCGCTCCTTTTCTTGTTCGAGGGCCTTTTCTTTCGCCGAAGTCAACTCGGCGATCGTTTTTGAGAGATCGGCGCTTTGCTCTGGGGTCGGCGTCGGATATTTGCCTTGCTCTTTCTTCACGGCGGCAGCATAGTCGGCTTTGATTTTGGCGATGGTTGCTTTGTGGTTCTTCTTCGAACGAATCTCGCGCCCATTAAAGATGATTTCGCCATCGCTTGGCTCATAAAGATGAAGGATGGTGCGACCCAAAGTCGTTTTGCCACATCCCGATTCACCAACGATGCCGATGGTCTCACCGCGTTTGACTTCGAAGGAAACGTCATCGACGGCCTTCAAATCACGTGTTTTAAAGAAACCGGTTTCGGTCGGGAAATACATCTTGAGATGGCGGACCTGGAGAATAAAATCATCGGCTTTTTCAGTCGGCTTTTTCTTCGCAGCATCAGCCGCCATAACGTCTTTTTCTTCTGCCATAATTACTCTCCTTTCCTCACATTTTTAGGATTGTTGAACGGCGAATTGCCGGGTTTCGTCTTGTTTTCATTCGGCGAAGCGACGACAAAGCCTTTGTTGATGTAGGCAACGAAATCTTCACGCGTCATTGTTGATGCTTTGACGGCTTGAACGGCGCTATAGAAGCAACTCGTGTAATGGGAATCGTCAATCTTCCGTTCGAAAGGATAACGCTCTAAGCAGATTTCCATGCAGCGTTCGCAGCGCGGGGCGAAGGAACAGCCCTTGGGAAGAGCAAAGACATCAACGGGGTTGCCTTCAATCGGATGAAGTTTCATCCCTTTGCGGGCATCTTGACCAGGAATCGAGGCCATTAAACCTTTGGTGTATTCGTGTTGCGGGTTGTAGAAAATCTCATCAACGGTACCGCGTTCGACGATCCGTCCGGCATACATGACTTCAACCTCATCGCAAATCTGAGCGACGACGCCAAGGTCGTGAGTGATGATGATGACGCCCATGCCCAATTTCTTTTGAATGTCTTTGATCAGCTCCAAAATCTGGGCCTGAATCGTGACATCGAGCGCCGTGGTCGGTTCATCAGCAATCAAAAGATCAGGATTGCATAATAATGCCATCGCGATCATGACCCGCTGGAGCATGCCGCCTGAGAATTCAAACGGATACTGTTTAAAGCGTTTCTCTGGATTGGTAATGCCAACAAGCCGCATCATTTCAATGCAACGTTTCTTCGCCGAATAGCGTGTAACCTTAAATTTGGCGTTGTAATTTTGCCGAGTCCGATAATAAGCAAGCCAGGCTTCTTTAATGGTCTCAAAACGTTTTCCAGCCATCCCTTTAAGGCGGGATTTGTGGGCGGTTTTAATCGCGAAACGATTCTGACGATCCAATTCTTTGGCTTCCGAAAGCAAAAGAGCCTCAGTTTGATGGTCTTTTGCCAATATCTCCGCATATTCCGCTTGGATTCGGGCAATTTGCTGCCGAGCTTCCGCTTTCTCGGTCTCAGGAAGATCTTGATGGGAAAGCTGAAGTTTGAACGGAGCTAAAGCATCGGCATAAGCCTTTTCGTGTTGATCAATTTGCTCGCCGACCTTTAAGGCCGCTTTTTCTTTCTCCCGTTTCGGAAGATAACGGAGAGCTTCAGCCTTTTCGTTTTCATAACGGGCGGCTTCGTTCTTTCGCTCACTCACCCCGCCCCGGATGGCATTCTTAAAGGCCGCCCAAAGTTTCTTGGATTCGTAAGCATATTCGTGTTTCGCTAGTTTCTTTTGATAAGCAACCTCGGCGCTAGCACGTTGTTCGGCTAACGCCAAATTCGCTTTATCCTCGGCAATCTTGCTCTTGAGTTCATCAGCCTTCTTTTGTTTTTCTGCGCAAAGGCTCTCTTGAGCCGGATCTTTTTGAATCGCTTTGATTTCTGTGAGAAGGCGAGTTAAAGAAGTCTCGTCATCTCGCAACTCTTTATTCGCCGGAACAATCAAGGTGTTATAGAGGCCATCGTTATGAAGCAACATCGCTTCTTGCATCTGATGCCCAATGGTAAAAACGGGATTGAGAGCGGTCATCGGATCTTGGAAAATCATCGCGATCTTATCGCCACGGATTTTCCGAAGTTCTTTTTCTTTCATCCCAATCAGCTCTTCCCCTTCAAAAACAACGGAAGAACCGGGCTTAATCTTGCCAGGAGCGACCAAGATTTGCATCAAGGAAGCCGCCGTAACGGACTTGCCAGAACCGGATTCACCGACGATACCTAAAATCTTGCCTTTGTCCAAGCTGAAAGAAATGCCTGCCACCGAGCGGACTTCACCCGCTGGAACCTTGAACGAGGTTTGTAAATCTTTGACTACCAATAAATGTTCATCCATAAGATTTACCTCTGTAATTTCGGATCGAAAGCATCACGGAGACCATCGCCGACAAGATTGAGGCAAAGCACGATTAAGCAGATCATGATCGCCGGAATAAAGAGCAAATACGGATAGACGTTAATCGCGCCTTCAGCATCGCTCGCCAACGAGCCCAAGGAAGGCATCGGAGCCGAAACACCCAAGCCGATGAAGCTCATGAAAGATTCGGTAAAAATCGCCGAAGGGATTTGCAAGCCGGCCGAAACAATGATGACGGACATCGAGTTCGGAATCAGGTGTTTGCGGATAACGAAACTCGTCGAGGCCCCAATCGAACGAGCCGCCAAAACGTATTCTTGTTCCTTTAAGGAGAGAACCTGGCCCCGGACCAAGCGAGCCATGCCAACCCAGTAAAGCAAGGCAAAGACGATGAAGATTGAAATCATGCCCGTCCCAAGGGTGGAAACAAACTTACTGCCCGTCGGGAGAATCTGGTGCAAAACGACCGAAATCAAAATGATGAGCATGATATCCGGAAGAGAATAAATTACATCGACGATACGCATCATAACCATATCGACCTTGCCGCCTTTGTAACCGCTGATAGCGCCGTAGATCGAGCCGATAACAAGAACGATTAAGGCTGCAAAGAAGCCGACGAGAAGAGAAACGCGAGTTCCAATGATGACGCGAATGAAATAGTCACGACCTAAAGAGTCTGTCCCGAAAATATGTGGGAAAACCGATTTGCCCGCGGCCATAAGCGCCTTTTCAGAATCGCTATAAGCGAAGGGAGCCAAATTGTTATAAGAATCGTCCCAGTTATCAAGTGAAAGTTGCTGATCGTATTTATAAGGGCAAAAGAGCGGAACGAAGATGATCGCCAAGATGATGAAGAGCATGACGAAAGCGCTGACCATCGCAATCGGATTCTTTGAGAAGCGTTTGCACGAATCTTTAAAGAATGAGGTCGAAGGCCGCATATGCTGCTGGGCAGCTTTTTCTTCTTTACTCGCTAAAGCCGTTTCCTTGTCGTAATCGCCCAAATGGAAAATATTAGGGCGATCATAATCGACCTGGAGGCTGAGGGGTAATTTATCTCCAACTTTCCATGTTTTCATACGCTACTCCAATTCCACCCGCGGGTTGACGATTTTGTAGCAGATATCGCTCAAAAGCGTCATTAAGACGATAAGATCAGTCATGACGACCGTCGTTCCCATCACCAAGGAGTAATCACGCCCGGTGATCGAGTTAATAAAGGCTTTGCCGATGCCTGGGACCTGATAAATCTGTTCAATGACCAAGCTGCCCGTAATAATGCCAGCGAACATCGGTCCGGCATAAGTGATGGTCGGAGCTAAAGAATTCTTCATCACGTGGCCAAAGAGAATCCGCGCTTTTCCCGCGCCTTTTGCCCGGGCGGTGATGATATAGTCGCTTCCGAGAGAATCCAAAGTTGCCGAACGGGAAAGCCGAGCGATATAAGCAGTCGGATAAATAGCAAGGGTCAAGGTCGGAAGAATATAAGCAGCCTCGCCACCGGTCGCGTAATCGGTCGGAACAACATGCAACTTAATCGCGAAGAAATAGAGAAGGAACGTCGCGATAACAAAGCTTGGGAAGGCCACGGAAGCAGTTGAAACGACCATGATAACCCGATCGATCCATTTCCCCCGTTTTACCGCGGCAATCGAACCCAATAAAGTACCAAGAAGCAACGAAATAACCGCGGCAATCAAGCCGTGAACAAAGCTCTGGCTCATGCCGTTGGAGATAATGTCGGCAACCGACATGCCGGTTTGCTTTAAGGAAGGTCCAAAATCCAATAAATGCCAAATATCCGTAACGGGAACGTCTTTATCATGGATGAAACCAAAACAACGGCCGACGTAAATAAGATATTGAACAAATAAAGGCTTATCCAAGCCATACTTGGCGTTGATCGCATCTTGAGTAGCCTGATTCGGGGTCTTTTCAGAAGTGAAAGGGCCGCCAGGAATGAGCCGCATGAACCAGAATGTCACTGTTACCACGACAAAAACTGTCACGAGGGCCATCAGCACCCTTTTTAAGATGTACATGAAAGTTTTTCCGTTCATAACAGTGCCTGTTTCTGTTCTCGAAACGGGGCCTAATAACTAGTGCCCGCCTCGATGCAATGAAGTTTATTGGAGGTCGAAAAACTGTCAATGATTATTTTTGTGTACAAGGAAGATTCATAAATTGTAAGCGTTTTCATAACAAAATATTCACTATTTATTTTTAAGGCCCCGCCAACGAAACACGTTGCTTAAGTCCAAAAATGAAGGCAATTTTGAATGAACCGCTGAAACGGACATTTTCATATTTTCAGGTTCTTTCATTTCGTCAGCGGAAAGAAAAAAAGAGACCCCGAAAGGTCTCAAAGGCGTTTCTTTAATCCGTTTATTTTTTTGTCGATCCGCCTGTTGAAACGGCGGTAGATGAAGTCGTTACACTGGGCGAGGAAGTCGTCGCGGCGGAAGAAGTCGTCGCTGCTGTGGATGAAGAGACCGTGGTCGAAGAGGTCGTGGTTTGCGAGGTTGTCGCGGTCGATCCACCAGTGCTGGTTACAACCTTGGTGGAACTTGCGGTTGTGGCTGAGCAGCCTGCCAAGAGAAGACAAGCGAGCGGGAAGAGAATGAGTTTTGTACTTTTTTTCATAGGTGAGCCTCCGAGAAATGTTTTCCCTATGCCCTATTAACGTTAAGTTATTCTTTTTTATTGGAAGACGCTCAGAAATTTATAAAACAGACGATCAATCCGTTTATGTTCTCCCTTGAGGACGAAAAGACCGAGGCGAGGAAATTCAAGAAGAGAATCAAAGTCCCCTTCTTTTTCTTAAAGAATCCCCCACCCTTTTAAAAATCCCTGCAAAACCCCACTTTTCCATCATGATGCCAAGGCGAAAAAAGGACCTCTTGCGAGGTCCGAGTGTTTCCGCTTTGTGGGCTTGCAACGACCCACAATGCGAGGTAACTAACCTAACGGTCTTTACGAATGACTCTCCATCAATCTTAGGACTACCGTCAGCCTATACCTTTCCATACGGCTTGCGCCTCCGGATAGACACCGCCACTACTTTCTCGCTGGCTGGAGGACGAGGCCCTTCGAACGCGCCGATCGAGCGCTTGGGCAATTCAGTAGGTTTCCCCGCTGGATGGCATAATTAAAACATAGGTCGAAAAACTGTCAATTATTATTTTTAAGGGGCAAGGCGAAATAAAGATTTTATCGCACAATTATTTTCTTCATAGACCGAAATCCAAAGAAAAAGCCCTCTCGCGAGGGCTAAGAATCAAATCGAGAATTCGTTTACTCTTTAGCAAGGAAGGCTTTGAAGCCAACGCCAAGGCTCAAGACACCGGAAACCGCGCTAGCAATCGCCGCACCGAGGAAGCCCCAGCTCAAGGTCAAACCGATTTGGGCGTTGCCATTGAGGTAGCTGCCAACAAGCGACTTGGCTAAGAAGAAGAGGATGGCGGTCGTAACGAAGCAAAGACCAGCGACGATGTCCATAAAACCAACGAACTTTTTGCCGCCCTGACCGAAGCTGAAGATGAGGGCGATAATCTGGAAAAGCCCACCAACACAGCCTAAGACAAACGCAGTGATGAGACCGCCATACGGCCCGCCTTGCTCCGGATTGATCCGAGCAGAACTGTTGCCGAAGACAAAGTCATAACCAGTGATATTGTCGCCTTGGGCAGTGACGAAGCCCGTTCCGAGCGGCAAGAGCATCGCCGCGATGCTCACGAGAATGATGACCATTCCCAGCAAGACTAACATTCCATTATTCTTTTTCATGTGGTAAAAATCCTTTTCGATGAAACGAAACTATCTTACTAGGATATTGTCTCTTCTTCAAGAAGAGAGAACGGAGAAATTTAAGCAAGCGTAATCGTAATTTTCGCCCCAGCGTTAGTTTGTTCGCCGAAGTGAATCGCATAAGGGAAGGCCGTAGCATCGTTCATTGTGGTTTTCTTCGGGAACGAAGCGGAATAGGCGCCAAAGGTGAAAGAATCGCCATTTTGGAAAAGCGAAGAGTTGTCAGCGACGATGGATGAACCATTCTCACTCCCGGTATCGAAATTCCGTTTCTTGGTGCAATCGAGCTCCTGAATCAAGCGGAAATCGATGTTGGTCACGTTGTAAGCGTTGCTGTTCGAGTGGGCTGTCACAGTGAAATAAGAGTCATCCGAAACGATGTCATTAGTATAAGAAACGAAATTGCTCGAAGAATTCATTTTCGCCATTCTAGCGTCGACGTGATAAATACGAATCCCGTTCTCGCTAAAACCCTGGACACCATTGCCAGGATAGGCGCTCGCCGAGTCTTTTTCATTCAAATCGGTCGGGGTGTAATACTCGAGGAGCAAATACTCGTCAAAGGCACTGCCATTCCATCCATCTGAAGTCGGAAGGAGAATGGAATCGCCTGTTTTTGAGGCAGGATTTAGCGTGATTTCGCAAGCACCCGAAACGACATAAGGATTTTCCCAGCCAAACGCGAACTTGCTGTAGGCATTATGATCAATGATGTTGTAATCCATCATGTCGATGCCGCCCATCGGCCCGTAATTCTTGGTGCCATCTTTGCTGGAGGCCACGTAATAATCGTCGAGCCCCATCAAATGACCCGTTTCATGAATATACGTGTGGGCATCCACTCCGTTAGCCCCATAGCCTTCGTTCATGAAATTATACGAAGCCCAACAATAGTTGCCCGCAACGGGATTCGCCGCGGTCGGGTTAGTCGCTAAAGCATCGTAATCCCAATAGGTATATGCCCAGAAGGTGTCACCTAAGCCGTTAGTTTCAGAATAGTACGGCGCGCTATAGACGAGCCAAACACCGTCAAGAATTCCATCTTTGTTGTTATCGTAATCCGCGATATCGGTGTTGTTCTGTTTGTACCAGGCCACCGCTTTTTCAAGGATCGTCCACGTCGGATCGTAATAGGAAGCATTCTCGCCCGACCCCGTAAGAGCCTTAATTTGAGTCGTGGAATAACCACAATCGAACCAATCCGTAACTTTCCCGGTGATGTTCAATGCACCATAGGAGGACTTGTTGTAATACGAAGCGAGACTCTCCCAAGACGTTTCTTCGCTCTTGCCAAAGAAGGTTGTCTTTAAACGGGCGAGATTCGCGGCTGTGGCATTCACAGCGTAGTCGCTAATCTTGACGGGAATGACCAAGAGTTTTTGATTACCCTTAGAAGGCAAAACCGGGGTGCCCGAAGCAGCCGAAAGCTGTTCTTGATTATACCGAGAACTCTGTTTTTCATAAGCTGGTGCATCCGAGACGACCACATCCACGCTTTGAGCGAGTTCAGCTCCACTGGAAGTGTCTTGAGCAGCGATTTTCACTGAAATCTTTGCAGAACCCACCTTAATTCCCGTAACTAAGCCTGTCGAAGAGACACTGACGGCATCGGGATTGGAAGAAACGAAACTCGGAACAACATCGTTCCGGAGAGGCGAAGTCGTAACATTCAATTGTTGGCTTGCTCCAACGCCAAGCCGGGCGATCGAACTCGGAGAGACCGTAAAGGACTTGACCTTACTGGCATTAACCGCGGCGGTCGGGCCGTAAAAGCCGATTGAAGAAACCACCGTTTGGAAGCTCTTGGGAACCGTCAAAGAGAAACTGGAGACTTTTCCAGAAGAATAGGTAAAAGGATAATCCTGGAAGTCCGAAGTGATTGTCGCACTACGCTCGGAGGAATCCGCGTCGGTTTTGAAAGAAACCGTAGGGGTTTTGGTAGAAGAATAGGATTTTAAAGTTAAAATAATCGAATTGACGATAAGTGCTTTAGGAAAGGTGATCTTGAGCGTACCATCACTCTTGCTCGAGCCCATCTTTAAGGAACCGTTATTGCTATAACAATAACTGCCAGATAAACTCGCCCCGCCCACGCCTTCTTCAGTGAAAACGCCGCTAAAATTAGCAAGGGCGGTGCCGGAAGCGCCGGTTGTTTTAAAGGTAATCAGTTCATAGGAATCGCTTTCGACGAGGGTCGAACTCGAAGAAGAGCTCGAAGAAGAGCTCGAAGAAGACGAACTCGAGGAGGAAGAACTGGAGGAAGAAGAACCGGAGGAGGACGAAGACGAACTCGGAGAAGATGATGTCGTCGTGCTTGAACTGCTCGAAGAGGAAGCGTCAGTTGAAGAGGAAGACGTTTCACTCGTCGAAGAAGTGCCATCTGCACTCGAAGCGGCACTGTTAGTAGAAGAAGAACTGTTTAAAAGAGAAGAACTTGTGCTATTGACGCAAGAAGCCAAAAAGGCTGACGTCAATAAGAAAATGGGAAGAAGGCGTTTCTTAATCATCTGAGGTCCCCTTTCAATCGGACCTTAGATGATAGCAAAAGCCAAGTTGTTTTCATACAAAAGAATGAAGATTAAAGCGAAATCGTCACCATCGCCGATTCTGACGAGATACCCGACACCGCAACTTTATAGGGGAAAGAATTGCCGTCATTCATCGTACTCTTGGGGAAACTGTGAGAATAATTGGCGAAGGAGAAAGAGTCTCCGTTTTGGAACAAACTCGTGTCATCCGCAACATCCGGAAGAAGAGTTTGTTTGCCGTTTTTCGTGACAATCAAAGGATCGGTATCGAAATTTCGTTTGCTCTTGCAATCCATTTCTTGAACCAGGCGGTAGCTCAAAGTCGTTCCCGTGTTTTTGTTATAAGCGCTAGAATTCCCGTGAGCCATGATGGTATAAGCCGTATCATTCGCTACCAGGCTGTCGCTATAAGTAGCAACGCCATTGCTGATCGTAACCAAGCGAGCATCAACGTGATACATGCGAATGCCGTTGACCGTGAAACCGCGTTGCTCATTGTCCGGATAGGCGCTATCGGAATCCTTTTTATTCAAAAGGGTCGGCGTATAGAACTCCAATAACATATATTCATCGAAGGCGCTGCCATTCCAGCCATTGGTGCTCGTCGGAAGGAGAATGGCTTGCCCGCTCGTCGCAGAAGGCTTAAGGGTGATGGTCGTCGCCCCTGTCACGACATAAGGCTTAATCCAACCCAAAGCATATTTACTATAGGCATTATGGTCGATGATGTTGAAATCCATCATGTCGATACGCCCCATGGGGCCATAGTTGGTCGTGTAGGAGGAGGCGGTATCGGTCACATAATAGTCATCAAGGCCCATTAAGTGGCCAGTTTCATGGATGAAGGTATGCGCATCGATGCCGGTCGTCCCATAGCCCGCGTACAAGAAATCGTAGGAAGCCCAGCTATAGCGGAAAGGAATGCAGGTTGAAGCCGAACCGACTTTAACGGCTTTTTCATAAGGAAGAAGATCTGAATAAGTGTAGGCCCAGAAATCCGTCGAATCCAAAGAGGTATCTTTTTGGGCATCGGGAGCGCTATAGACAAGCCAAACGGCATCGATTACGGAATTGCCATCGCTATCAAATTCTGAACAATCGGTTCGATAGTTGCTTTGATACCAAGCCACTGCGTTCTCCAAAATCGTCCATGTCGGTTCATAAGCGCTCCGATAGGACGATGTGCCCGTATAAGTTAATTCGGAGATCTGTTTGCTCGTATAGCCGCAATCGTACCAAGGGCTGACGGTACCATTGAGAAGCAATTGACCATAAGAAGATTTGTAATAGAAAGAGGCCAAACTCTCCCACGAAGTCTCGGCAGAATCGCCAAAGAAAGCGGTGTTCAAATCATTGCGGACCTTTTCGGTGGCGTTTGCTTTAAAATCATCAACGATGACTGGAATCACGAGGATATTGAGTTTCCCCGTTGATGGCATCATAAACCCAGAGCCGGAAGATTCGACCTTGCTCTGCGTAAAAGCGGTTGCCTTGGGAGAGTAGTTCGTCCCGGAGTCATAAGACGTTTTAGGCGCGCCGTAAGACGTGCCATCTTTCGACGTTATGGCCAAACCTGAGGTGACCATACTCTTGCTGCCGTTAACGGTGCTCCAAAAATTAAAAGTGCAGGAAGACAAAACACCCAGCGCTATCGCGCC
>Ga0183101_1000380_pt1 | contig 71431 bp, 59 predicted proteins | sample Biomet3_FD_127790 | JGI IMG/M metagenome (GOLD analysis project Ga0183101, IMG submission 127790) | Microbial communities from bioreactor (seeded with sewage sludge) at LBNL, California, USA - Biofuel metagenome 3 | ecosystem: Engineered > Bioreactor > Anaerobic > Unclassified ... | reverse complement strand
CAGCCGCAAAACAAAACGGATAAAGCAATAAAGAAGAACAAAAACTTCTTCATTTTCAAAGCCTCCCCCGCTAACTTATTATACCGCCGCCAAGCACCAAATCCCCGCCGTAAAATACCGCGCTTTGTCCCGCAGTTACAGACATTTGCGGCTTTTCAAATTCAACAAGCGCTTTATTGCCCTCAAGCGGCGTTACCGTCGCGGGGGCTTCTTTATGCTGCCTGCGGATTTTGACTTCCGCCTTAAACGCGCCAGCGGGACGCGCCACCGAACACCAACTTACGTTTTCAACCGTAAGCTTTTGAGAATATAAATCTTCTTTATATCCAGCAACAATTTCGTTTGACGCGGCATTTATTTTGATAACGTAAAGCGGCTTGCTTGTTCCGCCGCCCGTAAGGCCTTTGCGCTTGCCTATGGTATAGTTCCAAATGCCGTTGTGCTTTCCTATTATATTGCCGTCTTTGTCAACGATGTTACCCGGGTTCGGATTAAATTTTAATATATCATTATAATCGCCGCAATAAAAATCCTGGCTGTCTTCTTTCTGCGCTACAGGCAGATTATATTTCAAAGCTAAAGCCCTGACTTCCTTCTTTGTATACCCGCCCAAAGGGAACAAAGTCCCTGCAAGTTGGGTTTGGTTAAGACGATAAAGGAAATATGTTTGGTCTTTTATCGGGTCTTTTGCGCGCTTAAGCTGCCAGCGCCCGTCTGCCTGAGAAATTACGGCATAATGTCCTGTTGCAAATTTGTCAAATTCAAGCCCCTGACGCCTTGCGGCAGAAGGCAGCGCGCCGAACTTTACATAACTGTTGCACCAAATACACGGATTGGGAGTACGTCCGTTTTTATATTCGTCTTTAAAATTATCCAAAACTATTTTTTTATATTCTTCAACGCAGTCTATTACTTTAAAAGGAATATCTAAAAATTTTGCTATGGCGGCTACCGTTTTGATGTCTTCTTCTTCAGGCCCGAGACACGCATTGTTGTGCGCGGTTTTAGGTGTGGGAAGGCTGGCGTCCCATATTGACATGGTAACGCCTGTTACGTCATAACCCTGCTGCTTCAGCAGCAAAGCCGTCAAGGCGGAATCAACTCCGCCGCTTAAACCGACTATTACTTTTTGCATATTTATATTTTACCATTTGCGCGCTAAAACCTTAATTATTTGGTAAAAATGGCAATATAAACCCAAATAGTTTATAATAATCTTACAAACTCTTACTTTACGGATTCCCAAATGCGCAATTTAGCCCGCAAATCTGCTTTCACCCTTATAGAAATGTTGGTTGTAGTTCTTATAATAGGTATTCTGGCCGCCATTGTTCTGCCGCAATATATGACGGCGGTAGACAAAAGCAAACTTTCGCAGGCAATTATATCGGCACGCGCACTGGCCGAAGCGGAAACAAGATACCAACTGGCAAACGGTAACTGGGCAGAAGATATGCGGCAGTTGGATATCAGCTTTGAGGGCGGAAGAATGAATGATTCGGGGAACTATATATTTTATCCCTGGGGATTTTGTTATACCGCCTGCGGCAACGACAACAGCTGCGGAGGCTGTGCGTTAAATCAGGGGGACTTGGTTGTAATAGTTTTATACAGCCCTTGGAAAAATCCTCTCAAATACTGTTATGCGGGAGCAGGCAAAGAAAGAAGCGACCACCTTTGCCAAATTGTTACGCAAAAAACTACTCCTTCAAGCGCCTATTCGCAATATACCATATACAAATTTTGATATCTGCAGATAATAATCTGCCTCTGCATTTTATGCTATAATAAATATAGGGAAAAATCCCGCCAAAAAGGTTCCCTTGCGGGCCACAGCGCCGCGCAAGTGGTTATATTACTCCTTTTTTGGTAAAATAAATATTATGTACTCAATAATCGAAACAGGCGGAAAACAGTACTGGGTAACACCCGGTCAAAATCTGCAGGTTGAAAAACTGGAAGCTGAAGTCGGCGCCACGGTAGAGTTTAAAGCTCTGTGGGCGGCTGAAGGCAACGGTACCTCGTCAGATGCCAAGGCGGCGAAAGCAGCCAAGGTCACCGCGGAAGTGGTAAGACATTTACGCGGTCGCAAGATCATTGTTTTTAAGAAAAGAGCTAAAAAAGGTTACGAGAAGATGCAGGGTCACAGGCAGAATCTTACCGAAATTAAGATTAAAGAAATAGTCTTATAAGCCGGCAATGGTTGAGTTTAAAAAATAAAAGGTGAAGAACAATGGCACATACTAAAGCACAGGGATCATCATCTAACGGAAGAGACAGCCACGGTCAAAGACTAGGCGTTAAGAGGTACGGCTCCCAATTTGTAAACGCGGGAGAAATAATCCTCAAACAACGCGGCACAAAAATACTGCCTGGCAACAATGTTTCTAAATCCAGCGACGACAGCTTATTTGCCAGAGCCTCAGGTATAGTTACGTTTGAATGGGCAAAAAAAGGCAAACAGCAGGTCTCGGTATATCCCAAGAAAGAAGAAGTTGCAAAGAAATAACTTTTTCAAAAGAGGTTTAAAGGCGGTGTACACAACAAAGGTACGCCGCCTTTATTTTTCAAATTATGCAGGCAACAACATTTTTAGATAAAGTAAAAATATACGTAAAAGCGGGCAAGGGCGGCGACGGATGCCTCTCTTTCCGCAGAGAAAAATTTATAGAATTCGGCGGACCGGACGGCGGCAACGGCGGACGCGGCGGCAGCGTGTATTTTAAAGCCGAAGCAAACCTTACCACCCTCCACGAACTTGCCTGCAACCCGCATATAGAAGCTTCTGACGGAGCAAAAGGCGGGGCAAATAACAGAAGCGGTCTTGCCGGAGAAGATAAAACCGTTTTGGTGCCCATGGGCACAATCATCAAGCTTGACGGCAACGTAATTGCGGATTTGACGGAAAATAATCAAACCGTAATGATAGCAAAAGGCGGACGCGGCGGCAGGGGCAACCTCAGTTTTAAGACGCAGTTTAATACCGCGCCCAGAATTGCGGAAATCGGCCAGCCGGGCGAAAATTTAACGCTTATTTTGGAACTTAAAGTGTTGGCTGACGTCGGTTTGGTCGGCTTTCCCAACGCGGGAAAGAGCACTTTCCTGGCGGCGGTTTCTGCCGCGCGCCCCAAAATTGCGGATTATCCTTTTACAACTTTAAGCCCTAATTTGGGTATATCTTATCACAAAGGCAAAAGTTTCGTGGTAGCCGATATCCCTGGTATCATAGAGGGCGCAAGCGACGGAAAAGGTTTGGGCCACCAATTTTTAAAACATATAGAACGCACGCGCGTTCTGCTGCATATGATAGACCCGCAGGGCTTTGACGGACTTGACGCCGTAAAAGCGGCAAAAGTTATTGAAGACGAACTCAAAAAATTCGGTGCGGAGCTGCCCAAAAAACCGCGTATTATAGTAGTTAATAAATCCGATATAGAAGGCGCGGATAAAGTATTCAAAAAAGTGCAAAAGAAGTATTCAAAATATCCCGTATTCCTTATTTCGGCCGCGGCGCAGCAGGGACTGGGGAAAGTTTTGGACGAGATAGTAAAAATATTATCCAAGACCCCCGTTGAAATCAAAAAACCTGTTGAAACCGGCCCCGCAGTTCACTCCGTAGCGCCTATATTTACGATTACGGATCTGGAAGACGGACGCGTTAAAATATCCGGTAAAAGAATTGAAGAATTTTTGGCAATGACAAATTTCTTGCAGCCAGAAGCAGTTGAAAGATTAAGAAATATCTTCAGAAAAATCGGCCTTGAAAAAGCATTGCTCAAAAGAGGCGTGCAGGACGGAACCATCATAGTTGCCGGGGACAAAGAATTTGAATGGAACGGCAGCATAGACGAAGAAGTTTCCTCATTGCCTGACAGAATCGGCGGTTACAGCGTGCGCGAAAGTAAAGCGCAGCGTCTTGCAAAACGTAAAGCGCGCAGAGCCGCCAAAAATCGGAGTTAAGTTAAAATGAGTATATTTGAAGCCGGAATGTTGATTTGTTTCGGAGCGAGTTGGCCTTTTGCGATAGCAAAAATAATAAAAACAAAAAGCGCAAAAGGAGTAAGTTTGCTTTTCTTAAGCCTTATACTTGCAGGATATATTTGCGGAATGATAAACAAATACATCAACAAGCCTGACATGGTAATGTTGTTATACGTTTACAACGCATTGCTGGTAATAACGCAGATGGTTCTTTATTTTGTATATCAGGACAAAGCTCTGAAAGAAGCAAAATAGGCAATAATTTAGAAACACAAAACCGCCGCTTTAAACGGCGGTTTTTTTATTTAAGATATTGTTTTTTACCGACGGTGCCTTGCTGCAAATCTTTTACGAAAGCCAAAAGAGCTTTTCTCACTCTTTCTTTCTGCGCGTTAATCTGAAGCGGATCCGAAACGGAAACGTCCCCTGCTGCTTTTGCAACTTTGAAAGGGTGCTTATCTTCATAATTCAGCGCCGCGCAAACAAGTTCGGCGGTGCTTTTTGTATCTCTTATGCCAATCTGCGTTATGGTAACGCCAAAGCCCTGCATAACCGCGCGGTAAAGCATTTGCTTTGTAACTTCACCTATTATATAAGGCGTGCCTTTAAGGCCGCTTTCCATATAAATCTTTGAAAAATATTCATGGCTTACGCTCATATCGGACTGCGCGCAATTATAAAGAACTATCGCCCTGAATTGCGCAAGATAATACCAGAAAACCGCCTGATCGTGATCACCCGCGGCAATCAGAGAATGGGAATAAGAAAACAAAATCCCGGGGTCCGCGCTTTGTATATCTGACGCCTGCGGGGCAAACATAGGGACAGAAGCCATATAAGTTTTTAATCCTTGTTCGTAAGCGCCTATTTTGGCAGAAATTACGCTCTGCCTCTGCGGTGTGCCCACTTGTTTTGCGCAGCCTGCCGTTATAAAAACCGCAGCGGATAAAATAAAGATATAAAATTTTTTCATATTTTCCTCAGATAATATTTTTGACAATTTTTTCTGCAATGCCGTTCATATGCGCACGCATTTGCGGGGTTTTATCGTCGTATCCTACAAGGTGTAAAGTGCCGTGCGCGGACAAGACCAACATTTCAAAAAGAGCGCCGTGGCCCTGCTGCGCAGCCTGTTTTTTTGCCTTGTCAAAGCATATAAAGACGTCGCCGAAAGGCTCACCCGCGCCGTCGCAGGGGTAGCCGAAAGAAATGACATCGGTAACATAATTATGACCTATAAATTTTTTGTTAATTTTAAGTATCTGCGCCCCGCCAAGAACAACAAGGTTAAGCTCGCCGTCTTTCTTTGCGGACGCGCCAAGGGCTTTTAACATAACTTTTTTATATTTCTCCGTAACCTTATAATATTTCGGCAGGTTTGTGCGGTAAAAAACATTTATTTGCATTTTTTCTCCCACGCGTCGTAAGCCAGAAGAATACTTTGCACAAGCGGGTGGCGCACAATATCGCAGTTTTCAAATTCAAAGAATGAAATACCTGGGACTTTTTTGAGTATTTCTTTAACTTTTATAAGCCCGCTGTCGCGGCGGTCGGACAAATCAATCTGCGTAATATCACCCGTAACAACCATCTTTGAATTTATGCCCATACGGGTAAGAAACATCTTCATCTGCTCGGGGCGGGTATTCTGCGCTTCGTCCAGAATTATAAAAGCGTTTTCAAGCGTGCGTCCGCGCATATAAGCAAGCGGAACTATTTCTATTATGTTTGCAAAACGGAGTTCGTTGAATTTTTCCGTCCCCAGCATATTTATAAAAGCATCATAAACGGGGCGGAGATACGGGTCAACCTTTTCGTTAATGTCCCCGGGGAGAAAACCAAGCTTTTCGCCCGCCTCAACAATCGGGCGCGTAACAACTATTTTGCCCGTGAGGCCCATTTCAAGCAGACGCAGGGCGCACGCGCAGGCCAAAAAAGTTTTGCCTGTTCCCGCGGGGCCGGTGCAAATTACCAAATCATTATTCAAAATTTCGTCAATATAAACGTTCTGGTTTTGCGTTCTGGGTTTTACGGGTTTTGCATGCTGCGGTTTAAAAATTATTCCGTCTGCAAAAGGGACTTTGTCATAAGCGCGGGTATTGGTAAGGGGCGGTTCTCTCAAAGCGTCAAGATTTCTTTTGAGTTTAGAAAATGCTTTATCAACACGCGAATGTATGCCGCTGAGGGAAAGCTCCGCGCTGCCGTCTTTAAGACAGCGGGAAGTTATGTCAATTTTAAATTCTTTTTCCAGGGCTTTTATGTTTCTGTCCTGGGGGCCCATAAGGATACAGGCCTCTTCCTGGTCGTCAAATTTTAATTTTTTTATCACAGAAATTTTGTCCTTCCCCTTGGGATAACCACAATGCCCGAAGGATCTATGAAATAATTCTGAGAATCGTTTTCTTTGTTGTGCCCGATGACTGATCTTTCGGGAATTATGTTAAATCTGTCTATAATAGTTTTTTTGATGCGGCAGTTTTTGCCGATGACGCAGGAATCCATTATTACGCTGTCTTCCAAAACCGCGCCTTCCATAACGGTAACGTTGCTGGCAAGAACGCAATTTTTAATTATTGTCTTGGGATAAATTATGCAGCCGTTGCTCAGCATGCTGTTTTCAAGTGTGCCGCCGATATATGTTGTGGGCGGAGTGTTATGCACAGAAGTGTTTATGGGCCACTGCGGATTATTCAAATCAAATCTGGGTTTTGCGCCCAGCAAATCCATATTTGACTGCCAATAAGATTCTATCGTGCCGACATCACGCCAATAGCCCTGCTCCTCATAAGGTTTAATTCCTTTAAGTTTATCGGAAGGAAAATCGTAGGCAAAAGTTCTGTACTGTTTCAGAATTACGGGCAAAATATTTTTGCCGAAATCCAAAGACGGAACATCGCAATATTTTTGCTGCAATATTTTAAGCAAAACGTTTTTGTCAAAAATATAGTTGCCCATAGAAACATAGGCATGCCGTGAATTGCCGGGTATAGGCCGCGGATTTTGCGGTTTTTCGTCAAAGCTGACTATTCTGTTGCTGTCGTTAACAGCCATAACGCCGAAAGCCGAAGCGTCTTTCAAGGGGACAATATTTGCAGAAACCGTTACGTCGGCCTTATTTTTGAGGTGGAAATCTATCATCTTGCCCAGATCCATTCTGTAAATATGATCTGCACCGAAGATTGCCACAAGATCGGGATTAAAATCGTTTATAAGGCTGATATTTTGGCGTATGGAGTCGGCAGTGCCGCGGTACCAGATTTCGCCAAGACGCATCTGCGGCGGTACCACAGTTAAAAAGTGGTCGCGGCTGATGCCTTTTGTCTGCCAGCTTACGCGCAGATATTCTATGAGGGATTGGGAGAGATACTGAACGAGAATATAAGAAGAGAATATGTTTGAATTTACAAAATTAGACAGAACGAAATCTATAATTCTGTATTTCCCGCCGAAGGGAACTGCAGGCTTTGATCTTTCTTTGGTCAGAGGGAACAGGCGTTCTCCCTTTCCGCCGGCCATAATCATGCCAAGAACTCTCATAGTAAAACTCTCCCCTGAAACAATTCGGCGGAAGAAACCCGCCGCGCAACAAAGTTATTCGGAGCCGAGGGGAAGCTTCTTATCTAAAGACTCAAAAGCTTCGTAAGACCAGGGCATTCTTTCTTTAAACATCTGCGCTATTGCGTTGGCATAGACGCGGATTTCGTACTGTGCGTGTTCGTCGGTCCTGAGCGATAAAAAGTTAAGCAGGCTTCTTGCGTTTACGCTCCAGTAAAACTGTGTATATTGGCTGACGGGCAAAATGCCGCGGGCCATTTCTCTGGCAACTCCGGCGTCAAGAAGTTTCTTGTATTCTTTATAAGAAGCTTCAACGCTTTGGGCATAAATTTTATTTAAGACTTCATTATCAAGGTCATCGCTGGACAAAGAACCCTGTTTGTTTTTGTTATCCTGCACACGGAAAACCGTAGGGACATAAAATTCATCGTGAACTTCGGTATAGCGCGCGCTGACTTCGTTATAAGAACCCCAGCGGTGGCGCATCCATTGCCTTGCAACAAAAATAGGGCATTTTACGTGGAACTGGAAATAGCAGTGTTCAAACGGAGTATGATGTGAATGGACGAGAAGATATTTTATAAGAGCTTTGTCTTTTGCTTCTCCTTTGCTGCCTGCTCCGAAAGAAACGCGGGCCGAACTTACTACTCTTTCGTCGCCGCCCATAAAATCAACAAGTTTTACAAAACCGTGGTCAAGAAGATTGACGATTTCGGTATATTTCGCAGAATCAGATGTGCTCATTGCGGGTTCTCCTTAAAAGTATTATCTATAGCGTATCAAATTTGGTTTACAAATTCACAAAAGCTTCAGAAAGCCGAGACGTCAAAAACAAGCAGTGCGCTTTCGCCAGAAGACGAATAAAACGGAATCAAAATTGAATCTTTATACTGCCCGAAAGGCATTTCCGTTACATCGCATGCAACACCCGGCACTGTTGCTTTAAACGCAGGATCAAAACCGGTTTCGTTCCATTTTAAAAGATAAAAAGACGCGCTTGAATAACTGCCGAAGAAATCAGAAAGCATACCCAACTTTGCTTTATGCTCAAGGCCTCCGACAAAAACATTTCCCGCGGAATCTTTTGCAACCGTTACAGGCGTAAAAAGCCTTAAAACTTTATTCCCTGATTTTAGCCTTGTCGGCGTTGAAGAGAAATCAAAATCTGCGGGCGCGTCTATAAAAGTATCTCTTTTATCAAATTGCAGGCGGAGTCTGCCGCGTTCTGCGGTGTAAATTATATTTTTATTTCCTTCACCTTTAAAATCATAAATATTAAAACCAAAAAGGCTCTTGAACCCGTAAGCATTTATATTTTCCCCGCGGATAAAAGAATTGTCTTTCCAAACCAGACGTGCAACCGGGCCGAAGCCCCCCGCATCGTTATATTCCTGGTTATATAACTCGCGCGGCGCACCCTGGACGGAAACGCCTTTCACAATACCGCGGACTGAAGCCGTTTGCTCCAAAGCAGAGCCGTTAAGCTCAAAAACCAAAGTGTAAAATTTCTTTGAAGTTAAATCATAAATTGAGGCAAAAATCTGCGCGCGGCCGCTGTTTTTTAAATCTGCGCAATCAAGCGCAATTATCTTTCTGAGCGGGTTAACTTTCAAAATATAATCTTGTTTAAGTTCACGGCCCGAAAGCTTAAAAACTTTTAAAGTATTATCATCAAAAGCCCAAACAAGTTCGGCAGAACCGTCGCCGTCAACGTCTCCTGCCGCAGCTGCTTTTATTTTGCCTTCCGTCCCTTTGCTCTGAAGAGCGGGCGCAAGGATTTTCATACCAGTAACATCGGCATTTTGCTGCGCTTCCTGCGCAGGCAAAGCCGCGGGGGCGGAAACAAAAATCTCCGCATCGGAAGAAAAAACTTTTACGTCTCTTTCCAATTCGCCCGCGGCATATAAATTTTCGGTTTCGGTAATTTTACCGCTTACGGAACGCTTTACGGTTTTGCCCAGATTTTTGCCCGTTTTCCGATTTATAAGAGTTTCGCCCCATTCAACTATTCTGAAAGAATCCCCTTTTTGAGGCTTAACCTTAAATTCGGAAGTGTCCAGATATACTTTGCGGCCTTCCTGTTTCACTACAAGGGCAATTTCGCCCGCATTTAAAACCCCTAAAACAAAGATGCTTAAAAATAAAGAAAAAATGACATTTTTCAATAAAATTTTCATATTATTATTCTATCTTATTTAACTAAAAAAGCAAGAAAGCAATTTGCTAGAATTATTATATGCAATTACATACCGCAGCCGTATGCCTGAATAAGAGCAGAACGCAAAATCCGTCCGCGTATCAGGCTCTTTTGCGCAGTTTGGACAAATCGGGCGTAAAAAATTATCTTTTAGATTACCAAAGCACTCCTTCGGATATCCGCCGGGGAACAGACATCATTATATGCCTGGGCGGCGACGGAACTTTGCTGCGCGCGGCGCGCCTTGCGGCGGGGACGGAACTGAAAGTAATAGGCATAAACGGCGGAAGCCTTGGGTTTTTGGCCGCGGCTGACGCACAGGAAGATTTTGACAATTTTATAAAAGGCATAATAGAAGACAAGTTTATTTCGCAGACAAGAATGCTGCTTAATGTTACCATTACGCGCGGCGGAGAAAAAGTTTTTGAAAATATAGCCCTTAACGAATGTGTTATAAAAACTTGCCAGGCAAGGGCAACCTCTCTGGGGGCAGCATACGACGGGCAGGAAATGAGGGAATTTTTCGGCGACGGATTGATTATCGCAACACCTACGGGCTCAACAGCTTACAATATGGCAGCGGGCGGGCCGATTGCATATCCGTATCTTGACGCTTTTATTTTGACCCCGATATGCCCGCACACTCTTGCACAAAGACCGCTTGTTCTGCCCGCGGATAAACCTTTAACAATAAAGATATTGCCCAAAAAGAGAACGGTAAGCCTTATAGCCTGCCTTGACGGCCAGACAAATTTTGTCCCGCAGGGGGACGATATTTTTACCGTTACAAAAAGCAAAAAAACCGTCCAAATCCTCTACCCGAAAGATTACGATTTCTTTTTGACCTTAACTTCAAAACTTAAGTGGGGCAGCAGATAATGTTAAAAAGCATAGAAATAAAAGATTTTGCAATTATCTCTTCCCTGAAGCTTGAATTCGGCGAAGGCCTGAACATATTTACCGGTGAAACGGGCGCAGGCAAATCAATAGTAATAGAAGCTTTGGGTTTTGCAACAGGCGACAGAGGTGACAGCGGCCTGATAAGACAGGGCTCTGTAAAAATGAGCGTCAGCGCGGTTTTTGACGCACAGCATGTTCCCGCAGCAGCCAAAGAAAAATACGGTATTAAAAACGATTTTACCCTCAAGAGAGAGTTAGATGAAAAAGGCAAAAGCCGCGCATGGATAAACGGCATTCCCGTTTTGATTTCTGATTTGGCCGCTCTGGGCGAAGAACTGGTGGATTTCCACGGACAGCACGAGCATCAGACGCTTTTTAAAGCGGCAGCGCATCTTGATATTCTTGATAAATACGCAGGCGTTGAAAAAGAACTTGAAGAAACGCGCAAAGCCTGGCAGGAAACGCAAAGAATAAAAGAAAAAATTGAAGCTTTAAAAATGTCCGCAGCGGAAAAAGAAAGAGCATTGGACCTTTACAAATATCAGCTTAACGAAATAGAAAATTTGGAAATCAAACCCGGAGAAGATACGGAAATTGAAGCCGTCCTTCCAAAAATGAAAAATGCGGGTAAGCTCAAAGAGCTGTCCGAAGAAGCCTATTCGCTTTTAAGCGATATGGAAAATTCAGCCTGCGCACTTATGGCAAAAGCGGAAGATATGCTTAACGATATGGCGCAAACAGACCAATCTTTGGCCGCGACGGCGGAAGAATTGACCTCGGCAAGAACTGCCGCGCAGGACGCGGCAAACACTTTATCTTCTTATAAAGACAATATAGAAATAGACCCCCAAACGCTTGACGATATGCTCTCAAGGCAGGAAAAGCTGCGCAGAATAAAAATGAAATACGGCCCGACACTTGAAAACGTTTTTAAAACCGCACAAGACATAAAAAACCGCATTGCCGCGCTTGAAAACGGAGAGCAAAACATGGAAGAACTTCAAACAGGCCTTGAAATGGCGGTAAAAAAACTTCTATCCTTAAGTAAGGACCTGCATAACAAGCGCGAGAAAGCGGCTGACGGGCTTTCTAAATCGGTTATAAAAGAGATTTCGCCTCTCGGTTTTGAACAGGTTCGTTTTGCAGTAAGCCTTGAAGAAACGCCTCAACCCGGACCGAAAGGAACGGACGGCGCGGAATTTTTGTTCTCTTCAAACCCGGGGCAGGCTTTGCGCCCGTTGCGCAACATAGCCAGCGGCGGAGAGATTTCAAGGTTAATGTTAGGCCTTAAAACCGTGCTTGCGGCAGGTACGCCCGTAATGGTGTTTGACGAAATAGACGCCGGAATAAGCGGGATTACAGGCAAGCTTGTCGGGCTGAAACTGAAAAAGTTAAGCTCCGCCGGACAAGTTTTATGCGTAACGCATTTGGCACAGGTTGCGGCATTCGCAGACAAACACTTCAGCGTTGAAAAATGCGTAAAGCAAAACAACACCGAAGTTAAAGTAAAAGTGCTGCGCAATGACGAAAGGGCCGGAGAAATTGCCAGAATGATAGGCAGCAGCCGTACTGCTTCCGCGGGTTATAAGCACGCCCAGGAATTATTGGCGGAAGCGCAAAACAAGGCTTTAAATTAAAAGGAGAAATAATATGGCCGAACAGGTTGAAGTAAAAACAACAGTAACGGAAGACAATAATTGCCAGAAACATAAATCTAAATTCATACACAAGGTTCTCGGTTTAAAAGGGCTTGCCGTTATTTATAAAGCGCTCAGCATATTCGTATTACTGTATTTGGTGTATCTCGTAGCAATGGTGTGGTATCTTGCATTTAAGAACGGGGACACTGACAGACTCAGCTCCGCATTGCTTACGCTGCAGCTGATTGTCACTTACGGTTTCTATTCATTGCTGCTCATTACGGTTGCAAGAGTTCTTAAGACGCTTAAGAAAATCAAACACGCCGTAGAACACAAATAGACTTGTTTTAATTGCGGCGGCGCACGGATAAAACTGTATGCCGCCGCATTTTGTTGAAGGAATTTTTAATAATGAAAAAATTTATATTACCCGTACTTTTCACCCTTTCGCTTTCCGTGTTCCTTAACGCGGAAGCAATAAAACTTAAAAACGGAATGATTATAAACGGCTCCATTACGGGGCAGACGGATTATATTCTTAACGTCAAAACCAGCTACGGCGTAATAACCATAAACCAGCGCGAAATAGACAAAATTATGCCGGATCTTCACCGCGTAGTGCTTAAAGGCGGCGGGGAATACGTGGGCACGGTGCTGGACCTTGACCAGTTTAACCTTTCTTTACAAACAGATAAAGGCGTGGTAAATATAGACACTTCTCAAATTGCCTCAATGGAAATTTACGACTATAACCAGGCCGAAAAACAAAAGCAGTACGTTGAAAATAAAATGGAACTGGAAAAACAAGCCGTAGCCGCAACCGAAGCAAAAGGCGATTCAAGCACTCTTGATACAAAATCGGCCGCAGCGGCGGCGGGAAGCAGCCTTTCAAAAGGCGGGCTGTCTTTTGATTCTGATTTGGAAACCGTTTTCCCCTCAAAACCTGAAGTCGTAACCGCGCCGACTTACAAATATAATTATGTAACGCATACCGACGCAGACCAGCCAAAACCCGCAGCAGCGGCAAACGGGCAGCAAGACAAAAATGACCAAGCCTCGGCAAATGACACGGGCAGCAAAGAAGAAGTGGATACAGAAGACCAGATTAACAAAAAAGATTTGGCGAAAAATTATTTTTCAATAAACGCTGGCGTTCTTAACACTCCGCTTTCTCTTGATTTATCCGACTACGGCGGCAAAAAAGACGCCGATATCGGCGGGGCAAACGCGGCCTTCGGGCTGACTTATATGCGCCGCCTCAGCCAAAGATTCTGGCTGGGCGGAACTTTGGATATAGGCATGATACCCAAAAGCAAATTTACCGATTTAACCGTTAACGGAGAAGCAAATTCAACCATGAAAATGACGGGCCAGGTTTATGATATCGCCCTGATTTCAAATTATTATTTGAACCCGCTGAGCAAAACAAGATATTATCTTACCGGCGGCGCAGGCTATACGTCGGTAAGCGCGGAAGGCAACCCGTCAAATGACGCCGAAAACGATATGGATTCAATTTCATTTTCTTCTTCTGGCGTAAGCGCGCTTTTTGGCGCGGGGATAGAGCGCACAATACAAGATATTAACGTCGGCTTTGAAGTGCGCGGCAAATATTCTTCTTACGGCGGGAAACTTAAAGACAGCTCAAATATCGGCTTTCTGGCAGGCCTTAAAGTTAACTGGTTCTTTTAATGAAAATTCTTCTTATGCCGAATTCGCTTAAGGGCAGCTTAAGCGCAAGCGGCTTCTGCAAAAAAGCGGCTGCCGCACTGAAAGGTAAAGCGGAAAGCCTCCCCGTTTCCGACGGAGGCGACGGAATACTTGACGTTTTCCGCGCCGCTTATCCGAATTCAAAAATATATTATGCTTCCGCGATAAACGCAATTTATAAAAAACATAAAGCGCCGTATCTTATGCTGCCGGATAAAAAAACCTGTATCATAGAAACCGCAAAAATCTGCGGCCTTGGCGAATTAAGAAAAAATGAACTTGACCCGCTGGGCGCAACTTCTTACGGCATAGGGCAAGTTATAAAAGCAGCCGTAAAACGCGGCGCGAAAAAAATTTATATCGGCCTAGGCGGCGTAGGCTGCAACGACTGCGGCGCAGGTATGGCCGCCGCACTGGGCTGGGAACTCAAAGATAAAAACGGCAAACAAATACCTTTGGGCGCGGAAGGTCTGCTGAAACTTCAAGATATAACTAATCCGCCAAAAATTTTGCGCGGGATAAAATTTACGGGGCTGAGCGACGTTACAAATCCGCTTCTGGGGCCGCGCGGCTCAGCCGCGGTTTACGGGCCGCAGAAAGGTGCAAATCCGACTCAGATTAAGATTTTGGAAGCTGCAATGCGTAACTGTGCCAAAACCGTTAAAAAAAGCTTAAAACGTAACATAAACGAACCGCGCTGCGGAGCTGCGGGTGCGATATCCGCAGGTATGAAAGGGTTTTTGAATGCGCAATTAAAAGACGGCGCCGATTTTATTTTAAAAGAAATAAAAGCCGAAACAAAGATAAAGAATTGCGACATAATAATAACGGCAGAAGGCAAATTGGACAAACAAACTTTTTACGGCAAAGCGCCGCTGGCAGTTTGCAAACTTGCAAAAAAATATAAAAAACCGGTAATTTTTATTTGCGGAATAAACGAAATTCACGATTCACTTTTACTTAAAAAATACGGAATTGTAAAAGTTACCGAACTTGCAAAGTTGGCAGGCAGCAAAGAAAAATCTTTTAAAAATCCCCTAAAATATATACCCACGGCGCTAAAAACATCTTTATAAGTTACCGTCGTATACAAAATTTATTTTGCTTATTTATTTCACGGAAAATATTCGGCGCGGATTATTTGCGTTAAAATAATTTAAAAAGTTTTTGTATCCGCAACACATTTTTTTAAGTTTTTTAGGTTCTCGGAAAAGCATAAAAAAACCCGCCTCAAAAGAAGCGGGTTTTGTTTGCAAAAGAGTTTATTTATCTGCAATCTTGCCTGTATCAATATGTAAACCAGGGCCCATGGTGGACGACATAGAAACCGTCCTCATGTATATGCCCTTTGATGTTACGGGTTTAATTCTGATAATGGTATCCAAAACAGCTTTTGCGTTTTCGTAAAGTTTTTGAGCGTCAAATGAAGCCTTGCCCACGGGAACGTGAACGATTCCGTAAGTATCGGCCTTAAACTCTATTCTGCCGGCTTTCAGTTCTTTTACCGCCTGTGCGACGTCAAAAGTAACTGTGCCTGCTTTCGGGTTCGGCATCAAGCCGCGGGGACCCAAAATTTTTGCCGCTTTGGCCAAATCTCTCATTACATCGGGAGTAGCGACGAGGACGTCAAAGTTAATGTTGCCTTTAAGAACGTCTTCAACCAGTTCGTCTCCGCCGACGATGTCCGCACCGGCCTTTTGGGCTTCTACGGCTTTTTCGCCTTTGGTCATAACTGCAACGCGTTTCGTCTTTCCGGTTCCGTTGGGAAGAACAACCATCGTTCTTACCTGCTGGTCGGATTTCTTGGTATCAATACCAAGGCGAACGTGCAGTTCAACTGTTTCGTCAAATTTGGCTTTGGCGTTTTCTTTGCACAACGCTACGGCTTCTTTAAGGGAGTATAATGCTCCGGGTTTTAAAGCCTTTTTTGCTGTTTCAATTCTTTTTCCCATCAATTTCTCCTTAAGGTTTGCGGATGCGCTTTTGCGTATCCTCCCTGTTCTGCCTTACTTATTTTATAATGTCTACGCCCATGCTTCTTGCAGTGCCTTTAACCATCTCTGCGGCATGCTTGACGTCCTTAGTGTTAAGGTCGGGAAGCTTTTCCGCGGCGATTTCTTCGCACTGTTTCTGTGTGAGCTTGCCTACTTTATCCTTATTGGGAACGCCTGAACCTTTTTTGAGGTTAAGCTTTTTAACGATAAGAACTGCCATAGGCGGCATCTTTGTGATAAAGGTGAAAGTTCTGTCTTCAAAAACTGTGATGACGACAGGAATCTTAATCCCTTTTTCCATCTTTGCTGTTTTGGCATTAAACTGTTTGCAGAATTCCATGATGTTAACGCCGTGCTGACCCAACGCGGGGCCTACTGGAGGCGCCGGGTTTGCCGCACCAGCGGGAATTTGCAGTTTAATATAGCCTTTAATCTTTTTCTCTTTTGCCATTTTTAATTTACTCCTTAAATCCTTGCCCTTAACAGGGCAAGCACTACAAATCAGTTAATCTTTTCCACCTGCAGATAATCAACTTCCACAGGGGTGGCTCTGTCAAAAACGGTAACCATAACTTTGAGCTTGTTCTTGGCTTCGTTAACTTCTTCTATCACGCCGACGAAGTGTTTGAAAGCGCCTTCGGTTATGCGCACCTGTTCACCGCGGTTAAACTGAACCGCATGTTTAGGTTTGCCGTCGGTAACGGTGGTAAGCTCAACGATGCCGGCAATTTCTTCCGGGGGAAGAGGCACGGGGTTCGGGTCGCCCAAAAATCCGGTAACGCCGGTTATATTTCTGATAAACCAATAAGATTCGCTTGAGATAATCATCTCAACCAATATATATCCGGGGAAAAATTTGCGTTTTCTTAAGCTTTTTTTGTTCTGTTTGACTTCTACGACTTCTTCCGTAGGAACCAAAACGTTAAAAACTTTATCGCTGAAGTTTAAAACCTTCATCTGCGTTAAAATTTTTTCTTTTACTTTATCTTCGTGCCCGGTCTGCGTGTGAACCACATACCAGTGCTTTTCGGAGGAAGTATTCTGGACCGGAGTTTCCTGGGTCTGATTCTGCTGTTCTTCTGCCATTAGTCTCCTCCCAAAATTTTACCAAGCAGGGACGTTAATACAAGGTCTATCCCGCTGATATAAATCGCTACAACGGCCACAACGATAAAAACAAAAATCGTTGATTGGACCATTTCCTTTCTTGAAAGCCAGACGCTTTTTTTAAGTTCTGCGTAAGCTTCCCTAAAAAAGTTCATTGCGTTATTCATATAACCTGCCGTACCTAATATATGGCGGGAGCGGAAGGACTTGAACCCTCAGTTCCGGTTTTGGAGACCGGTGGTTTACCAGTTAACCGACACTCCCATAAACATAAAGCCAAAACCTTATTTGGAGGCTTTGCTTTCTTTGTGAATCGTTTGAGTTCCGCACTTTTTGCAAAACTTATTTACTTCTACTTTATAGTCTTTCTTTTTGCCTTTTGCAAAATAATAATTTTTATTTTTGCACTTGGTGCAGGAAAGAACGTAAGTTACTCTTTCTGTTGCCATTTTTGTTTACCTTTTAAGATACCTAAAGGGACATTGTTGTCAATGTCCCCGTTAGGTTATTATTTTTAATAATTACTCAATAATTTTGGTGACTACGCCTGCGCCTACCGTGTGTCCGCCTTCTCTGATTGCGAACCTCACTCCTTCTTCCATCGCTATAGGAGTTAACAATGTAACTTCTATCGCCGCGTTGTCGCCCGGCATTATCATGTCGCCTTTAAACTGTAATTCTCCGGTTACGTCCGTCGTTCTGAAATAGAACTGCGGTTTGTAGCCCGGTGTAAGAGGCGTATGTCTTCCGCCTTCTTCTTTCTTCAAGATGTATACCTGACCGTTAAATTTCTTGTGAGGGGTTATTGACTTAGGAGCCGCCAAAACCTGCCCTCTTTCTACCTGGTCTTTTTCTATTCCGCGAAGCAAGATGCCCACGTTGTCGCCTGCTATTCCTTCATCAAGCGTCTTCCTGAACATTTCTATGCCTGTCGCGACTGTCGTTAACGTATCTCTGAATCCGATTACTTCCAACGGATCTCCCACTTTTACGTGTCCGCGTTCTATTCTTCCTGTTGCTACTGTTCCGCGGCCAGTGATTGAGAATACGTCTTCTACTGCCATCAAGAAAGGTTTATCTATTTCTCTCTTCGGCTCCGGTATCCATGTATCAAGTGCGTCAAGCAGCTTCTTGATTGCAGGTATTCCGATTTCGCTGGTATCCCCTTCCAATGCTTTCAGTGCGCTGCCGCGTATGATAGGCGTATTGTCGCCGTCAAATTCATACTTGGTTAACAGCTCTCTGATTTCCATTTCTACCAGGTCTATCAGTTCTTTTTCTTCTACCAAATCTACTTTGTTAAGAAACACTACCAATTTAGGTACGTTGACCTGTTTGGCCAGCAATACGTGTTCCTTTGTCTGAGGCATAGGACCGTCTACTGCTGATACCACCAGTATTGCGCCGTCCATCTGCGCTGCGCCGGTGATCATGTTCTTAATATAATCCGCGTGGCCCGGGCAGTCTATGTGTGCATAGTGTCTCTTGGGCGACTCGTATTCTACGTGTGAAACCGCTACCGTTACAATCTTGCTCGCGTCTCTTACCACGCCGCCTTTGGCGATTTCTGCATAGGTTATTTCTTTTGACATGCCTTCGCTGGCCAACACTTTGGTCATCGCTGCTGTCAGCGTTGTCTTCCCGTGGTCCACGTGTCCAATTGTACCGACGTTTACGTGCGGTTTTGTTCTTTGATATTTCTCTTTAGCCATAAATTTTGTTCTCCTTAAATGTTTAAAAAAGGTTGCCCTTATTCAAAAGGGCAACCTAAATTATTTACTTTGTCACGGGAGCCGTTCTTTTTTCTACTACGGCTTTTGCGACGTTAGCAGGCACTTCTTCGTAGTGGCTGGGCTCCATTGTAAACGAAGCTCTGCCCTGCGAGAGGGAGCGTACCGTGGTGGCATAGCCGAACATTTCGGCAAGAGGTACTGTTGCTTTAATATACTTTGCATTGCCTCTGTCGCCCATTTCGCCGATTTTTGCTCTTCTGGAGCTCAAATCGCCCATGATGTCGCCCATGTTAGATTCCGGTGTTACTACTTCAACCTTCATTATAGGTTCAAGCAGAACCGGTGCGGCCTTCTTGGCGCCTTCCTTAAGACCCATGGAAGCGGCAATCTTAAATGCCATTTCCGAAGAGTCGACTTCGTGGTAGGAACCGTCAAAAACCGTTGCTTTAAGGTCCACCAGCGGGAATCCCGCCAAAGCGCCGCTTTCAAGCGCTTCTCTGCAGCCTTTTTCAATTGCAGGAATAAATTCTCTGGGTATGCGGCCCTGAGTGATGCCGTTAACGAATTCAAACCCTTTTCCTGCCGGCTGAGGTTCAAGTCTGAGAACAACGTGACCGTATTGACCTTTACCGCCGGACTGCCTGATGAATTTGCTTTCCTGTTCAACCGTCTTTGTGATGGTTTCTCTGTAAGCAACCTGAGGTTTGCCGACGTTTGCCTGAACGTTAAATTCGCGTCTCATGCGGTCAACAATAATATCCAGATGCAATTCGCCCATACCGGCAATAACCGTCTGGCCCGTTTCTTCGTCCGTGTGGACTCTGAAGGTCTGGTCTTCTTCGGCAAGTCTTGCCAAAGCGTTGGCCATCTTTTCCGAGTCGTCTTTAGACTTAGGTTCAACGGCAATATCAATGACCGGTTCGGGGAATTTAATGCTTTCAAGAATTATCGGATGTTCCGGGGAACATAATGTCTGGCCGACTGCCGCGTTCTTGAGCGCGACGGTGGCTGCGATGTCTCCGGCTCTTAAAGATTTCACTTCTTCTCTCTTATTTGCGTGTAAGCGCATGATACGGCCGACTCTTTCGTCAACGTTTTTGCTGGGGAAGAATACCGTGTCGCCGGCGTTTAATGTACCGGAATAAATTCTGAAGAATGAGAGCTTACCTACGTAAGGATCCGTTTGTATTTTGAAGAGTAATGCGCAAAAAGGATCTTTATCGGAGTGCGATCTTGTAATCTTATCGCCTGTGTTGGGATCCGTTCCCTGTACGGGAGGAATATCCATAGGAGAAGGCAAATAATAGCAAACCGCATCAAGCAAAGGCTGCACGCCTTTGTTCTTGTAGGAAGAACCGCAAACCACAGGGAAGAATTTACCTGTTAAGGTTCCTTTTCTGATGGCGGTTCTGATTTCTTCGGGAGAAAAGTTTGTATCACCGTTAAGATAGCGTTCCATAATGGAATCTTCAAAATCGGCGATTTTTTCTATCATGTGGGCTCTTGCGGCTTCTGCTTCGGCTTTGAGCTCTTCGGGAATGGGCACAATATCGTGTTCTGCATTCACGTCGTTGCTCAACCAAACCATAGCCTGCATTGTAACGAGGTCTACAATACCTTTAAAATCGGCTTCGCGGCCTATAGGTATCTGTATGGGGCAAGCATTGCCGCCCAATTTTTCAACGATAGACTGTGCGGATTTTTTGAAGTCCGCGCCCACTCTGTCCATCTTGTTAATATAGGCGATCCTGGGTACGTGATATTTATCAGCCTGACGCCAAACCGTTTCGGATTGAGGTTCTACGCCCTGCACGCCGTCAAAACAGCAGATGGCGCCGTCCAAAACGCGCAGAGAGCGTTCAACTTCTGCGGTAAAGTCCACGTGTCCCGGAGTATCAATAATGTTAAACTGACAGTCACGCCATTTGCAATAAACTGCCGCGGAGGTAATAGTGATACCTCTTTCTCTTTCCTGCTCCATCCAGTCGGTAACGGAAGCGCCGTCATGCGTTTCCCCTATCTTGTGGGTGCGGCCGGTATAATAGAGAATGCGTTCTGTAGTTGTGGTTTTACCTGCGTCAATATGCGCAATAATACCGATGTTTCTGATTTTTTCCAACGGAAATTGTAATATATCGTCTGCCATTTTCCTAACCCTGAATTACCATTTAAAATGGGCGAATGCTCTGTTAGCTTCGGCCATTTTATGAGTGTCTTCTTTCTTTTTGAATGCGGTTCCTTCTTTTTTGGAACCGAGAAGAATTTCTTCCGCCAGCTTTTCAGCCATCGGTCTGCCCTTTCTGGACTGGGCCGCATCAAGTATCCATCTCATTGCGACGGATGTGCTTCTGATGGGCTTTACTTCCACGGGCACCTGATAGGTGGCGCCGCCGACACGTCTTGCTTTAACTTCCAGCAAGGGACGGACGTTTTCCATGCACTTGTTAAAAACTTCAAGCGGATCGGATTTTGTTTTTGCTTTGATAATATCCATAGCGTCAAAAACAATTTTTTCCGCCGTTGATCTCTTCCCTTGAAAATTGATTTTATTTATAAATCTGGACATCAATACAGAATTATATCTGTAATCTGCGGGGGGAAGATCCCTTCTGTCTCTGGGTCTTAAACCTTTTCTTGGCATATTAAATTAGTCTCCTATTTACCTGCTTTGGGGCGCTTTACGCCATAAAGCGAGCGGCCCTGCTTTCTGTTTTCTACGCCGCTTGCATCTAACGCGCCGCGTATAATGTGATATCTTACACCGGGGAGGTCTTTCACACGTCCTCCGCGGACCAGCACAATGCTGTGTTCCTGAAGGTTATGTCCTACTCCGGGAATGTAAGCGGTAACTTCCATCTTGGAGGTTAATTTAACACGGGCAACCTTTCTTAAAGCCGAGTTAGGCTTTTTAGGGGTTGTCGTATAGACACGGGTGCATACCCCTCTTCTCTGGGGGCAGGAGTTCAATGCAGGGGATTTCGTTCTGTATTCTGACTGAACTCTTCCGTGTTTGATTAGTTGGTTTACTGTCGGCATTATTTACTTTTCTCCTATTTCTTTTTTGCTTGTCTCTTCAAATTCTTTTTCAATATCTTTGGTGGCTATGCCTGTACCCGCGGGTATAAGATGGCCTACAATTACGTTTTCTTTAAGGCCTTCCAATCTGTCTATCTGTCCTTTTATGGCAGCGTCCGTAAGAACCCTTGTGGTTTCCTGGAAGCTGGCTGCCGAGATAAATGATTCGGAAGATAACGAAGCCTTGCTGATACCGAGTAAGATTGTTTCGTACTGGGCTTCTTTCTTGCCTTTTGCGGCCACTTTCTTATTTTCCCTTAAAAGTACATGCTTATTAAGGACTTCGCCCTTTAAGAAGGAAGTATCGCCTGCATCAAGAATGCGTACGTTGCTGAGCATCTGTCTTACGATAACTTCAATGTGCTTGTCGTTAATCGTAACGCCCTGCAAACGGTAAACTTCTTGAATGGCGTTGAGCAGGAATTCCTGCACTTCCTTGATACCCTTCACGCGCAGCACGTCATGCGGGTCAATGGCTCCGTCCGTTAAAGCCTCACCCACTGCAACGTTATCACCTTCGTAAACAACCAAGTGCTTACCCTGGGGAATGCTGTAGTGGACTTCTTTATTGATCTCATCGTTCCTTAAGACTACCTCTATTAGCCCTTTAGGAGATGTTTCAAGTCTGATCACACCTGTAAATTCTGCTATTATGGCAGGGTTCTTGGGGCGGCGGGCTTCAAAGAGCTCCGCAATTCTGGGCAAACCGCCGGTGATATCCTTTGTGCTTCCGGATTCTTTGGCTATCTTTGCCAGAACATCGCCTGCCTGCACTTCTTCGCCTGATTCAACAAGCAAAATCGTGTCAATAGGCAACGGATACGTAAACTTGCTCTTGCTGCCTTCAATGACTACGCGCGGGTTCTTTCTGCCCACTTTGCTTGCCGTAATCTTGCGCTCTATGATACCGGTTACTTTGTTTCTTTCTTCCTGCAGCGTCGTACCTTCGCTGACATCTATCAACTTGATGTCACCGGGTATTTCCGCGATAACCGGCAGAGAGTGCGGGTCCCATTCTGCCATTACAGTATCTTTGGCCACTTTGCTCTTATCGTCAATAAGCAACTTGGCTCCGTACTGTATCTTGTATTCTTTAATTGTACCATTTTCGGCTTCTACAAATATGACGCCGTTTCTGGATATACAAACTTTATTGTCAAATCTGTCGGTAATACTCTTTACGTCTTTGAACGTAACTTTACCGCTGATTTCCGCCACAGCCTGAGAACGGCTCAAAACACGTGATGCCGCGCCGCCGATGTGGAATGTTCTCAAAGTGAGCTGCGTACCCGGTTCGCCGATTGACTGGGCCGCTATAATACCGACCGTGTCGCCGACTCTTGCCAGGTTGCCTGTTGCCAGACTGTTACCGTAGCACTTTGAGCAAACGCCGTAAGGAGCAGAGCAGGTCAAAACGGAACGAACTCTGATTGATTCAAGTTCGTATTTCTTAATAAGTTTTGACTGCGCGTCAGTTATGGTGTCGCCTTTATGAATGATGACGATGTCTTTGTTGCCGTCTTTTACGGTTACATCTTCAAGCGCCGTGCGGCCGAGTGCTCTTTCGTCAAGAGATTCTATAATTTCTTCGCCGCTCATAAGAGGCTTAAGCAAAACGCCGTCCGTTGTTCCGCAATCGTCCTGCGTAACAACCAGGTTATGCCCGACGTCAATAAGACGTCTTGTAAGATAACCTGCGTCTGCGGTTTTCAAAGCCGTATCGGACAAACCTTTACGTCCGCCGTGAGTTGAAATAAAGTATTCCAGCACCGACAAACCTTCTCTGAAGTTTGCGGTAATAGGGTTTTCAATAATTTCGCCCTGGCCGCCGGTGAGTTTCTTCTGAGGCTTTGCCATCAAACCTCTCATACCCGCCAGCTGTCTGACCTGCTGTCTGGAACCTCTTGCACCGGAGTTTGCCATAAGGTAAACAGAGTTAAATTTCTGTTCTCCGGCTTTGCAGGGACGTTTTTCAACGTCTGCCATTTCTTTAAATTGATCTTCTGCAATTTCGTCGGTAACGCGCGTCCAGATATCAATAACTTTGTTGTATCTTTCGCCTTCGGTTATAATACCCTGTTCGGCTTGTTTCTGAATCGCTTTTACCTGTTTCTTTGCATCTTCAACACGTTTTTCTTTTGCTTTCGGAACGATCATATCCGCAACAGATATTGAAAGACCGGATATAGTCGCGTATTTATAACCCGTGGACATAATTCTGTCCAAAAGCTGTACGGTTTCATATCTGCCGTATTTGGGGTTTTTGTAGCATTCGTTAACGATTGAGGCCAATTCCTTTTTGCTGATGTCTTTGTTTTCAAAAGCCCAGCCTTTGGGAAGTATTCTGTTGAATATAATGCGGCCGACGGAAGTATAGTTTTTCCATTTGGAAACATCTTTACCTTCGTCAACAATTCCGGTAACGTTTGCAATTTTAATTTTTGAATGCAAAGAAAGTTTGCCGTATTCAAGAGCGACCAAAGCATCATCGCCGTCTGCGAACACGGAACCTTCGCCGATATCGCCGTCTTTAATCTTCGTAAGGAAGTTAATACCAAGCACCATATCGTGCGAGGGAGCGGCAATAGGTCTGCCCGAAGCTGGAGACAGAATATTATTGGTTGCCATCATCAGGGTGCGGGCTTCTATCTGTGCTTCAAGCGTCAAAGGAATATGGACTGCCATCTGGTCACCGTCGAAGTCGGCGTTGAATGCCGCGCAGGTGAGAGGATGCAGCTGTATGGCTTTACCTTCAATAAGCACAGGCTCAAAAGCCTGAATACCCAGCCTGTGAAGAGTAGGAGCGCGGTTTAAAAGCACCGGGTGATTTTTGGTTACCTTTTCCAAGATATCCCAAATTTCAGGACGGACGCGTTCAAGCATCTTTTTGGCTGCCTTAAGGGTAATGCCTTCTTTCTTCATCAATTCGCCGATGATGAAAGGTTTAAAAAGTTCAAGAGCCATCAACTTAGGTAAACCGCACTGGTGAAGCTTAAGGTTCGGGCCGACGACAATGACTGAGCGGCCGGAATAGTCTACACGCTTACCGAGCAGGTTCTGGCGGAAACGACCGTGTTTACCCTTAATAACGTCTGAAAGGGATTTGAGAGGTCTGCCGCCCGCGCCGATGAAGAATTTGCCTCTTGCACCGTTTTCAATCAGGGCGTCTACAGCTTCCTGAAGAAGACGTTTTTCGTTGCAAATCATGACTTCGGGGGCTCTTAAAGCCTCAATATGTTTAAGACGGTTGTTTCTGTTGATGATTCTTCTGTACAAATCGTTTAAATCAGATGCGGCAAATCTGCCGCCGTCAAGAGGAACCAACGGGCGCAAATCGGGAGGAATAACGGGCAGTACCGTTAAAATCATCCACTCGGGTTTGTTGCCGCTTTCTTTAAATTCTTCCATCGTTTTGATGCGGCGGACAAGTTTCATGCGCTCAAGCTCGCTCTGGGTTTCTTTAAGCTGCTCGTGGAGAGCTGGAATTTCTTTATTGAAATCCATAGAGGCAAGCAAATCTTTTATTGCGGGCGCGCCTATGCTGATGCGAAGGCGTGATCCGTGGGTCTTTCTGGCTTCGCGGACCTGCGCTTCCGTCAGAAGATCTCCTTTTTTGAAATCAGTTCTGCCGGTAACGGGGTCAACCGCGTCTTCAAGAACCACATAGCTTGCGTAATAAACGATACGTTCCAAATCAGAAGTTTTCATATCCAGCAAAATACCGATTCTGGAGGGAGTCTTTCTCAAAAACCATACGTGAGCAACGGGGACGGCAAGTTCAATGTGCCCCATTCTTTCTCTGCGGACTTTTGATTCCGTAATTTCAACGCCGCAGCGGTCGCAGCACATACCTTTATACTTAACCCAGCGGTACTTGCCGCAGGCGCATTCGTAGTCTTTTGTAGGGCCGAAAATGCGTTCGCAGAACAAGCCGTCTCTTTCAGGCTTAAGGGTTCTGTAGTTAATGGTTTCAGGTTTCTTAACCTCGCCGCTGGACCAGGACATTATCTGTTCGGGGCTGGCGACGCCTAATTTCATAGCGTCAAAATCAAAAAAGTTGAGCTCGTTCGCTTTTTTAGTTTTCTTGGTAGTATTGTTATTTGATGATACTTCAAACATTTTATTTCTCCACTTTTACCGCTGCTTTCGTTTCCTGCTCGGCCGCAGGTTCGGACTTATTGTCCTTGTGTTCTTTAAGCAGTTCCACGCTTATGCCTAACGCCTGGAGTTCTTTTACCAACACTTTAAATGATTCCGGCACGCCCGGCTGGCTGGGGAGTTCGCCTTTTACGATAGATTCATACATTTTGGTTCTTCCCACAAAATCGTCGGACTTCACGGTCAGGAATTCCTGCAAAGTATACGTTGCGCCGTAACCTTCTACAGCCCAGACTTCCATTTCGCCGAATCTCTGCCCGCCGAACTGCGCTTTACCGCCAAGCGGCTGCCTGGTGATCAAGCTGTAAGGCCCTGTAGAGCGGGAATGCACTTTGTCTTCAACCAAGTGGATCAGCTTCATGATGTACATATAGCCTATGGTTACTTTTTCCGCGAAAGGTTCACCGGTTCTGCCGTCGTAAAGCGTGATGCGGCAATAATCATCCGGCAAATATTTCTCGGGCACGCCTTTTGAGCGCAAAAGGTCTTTTGCTTTTCTGACCTGTGCTTTAACTTCTTCTTCACTGGGTCCGTCAAATACAGGTGTCGCAACGTGTATATTAAGGTGATGCGCCGCCCAGCCGAGCATGGTTTCAAACAGCTGGCCCACGTTCATTCTGGAAGGAATACCCAACGGAGAGAGCACCACATCAAGCGGAGTCCCGTCCGGCAGGAACGGCATATCTTCTTCGGGCAAAATTCTTGCCACAACACCTTTGTTACCGTGGCGGCCTGAAAGTTTATCGCCCACCTGCACTTTACGTTTGGACGCTATAAATACCTTAACAGATTTATTAACCGTTACGGCAAGTTCGTCGCCCTGAGAAGAGAATTCTTTTTCTCTTTCATAATTTTCAAGGAGGCGTTTCTCTAAAAGTTTATACAAATTATTGATGCGTTCTTCTTCTTTCTTAAGTTCGCTTTCTTTCTTAATCGTCTGCTTCAAATAATCAAGAGCACGCTTTCTTTCTTCTTTAAGAGTTTCCAAATTTGTATCTTTTTCTGTTTCAAGAGCTTTAAGTTTGGTCTTCTCTTCAAGTTTAGTAAGTTTCTCTTTTCTTACAAAAACACGCGTGCCGATAACTTTGCCCGTCGTCCCCGGAGGAACGCGAAGCGAAGCGTCAACGACATCATCTGCTTTCTTGCCGAAAATTACTTTAAGCAATCTCTCTTCGGGGGTAAGCTGCTGCTCTCCCTTAGGGGTTACTTTGCCGACAAGAATATCGCCCGGCCCGACTACGGTTGAAGGAATAATAATACCGTCGTTGTCAAGGTGCGAAAGAGCTTCCGTACCGATGTTGGGAATATCGCGGGTAATTTCTTCCGCGCCGAGCTTGGTGTTTCTTGCGTCGGTTGAAAATTCGTGCAAATGCACTGAAGTAAGAATATCGTCCTTAACAAGTCTGTGGGAAATCAAGATTGCGTCTTCGTAGTTGTAACCTTCCCAGCTCATAAAGCCGACAAGCAGGTTGCGTCCCAAAGCCAAAATTCCGTCGTCCATTGCAGGACCGTCAACCAAAACCTGGCCGACTTTAACCGTTTCGCCTGCTTTTACAAGCGGCTTGTGGTTAATGCAGGTATCCTGGTTGGAACGTTTATATTTTGTAAGTTCGTAAAGGTCAAGTTTGCCGCCTTTTGCGGGATCTATTGCAATAATGTCCGCAGAGGCAAATACAACCGTGCCGTCTTCTCTTGCTCTCATTGCGGAGCCCGAATCTCTGGCAACGGCATCTTCTATGCCCGTGCCCACGAGAGGAGCTTCTGCTTCAAGCAAAGGAACACCCTGGCGCTGCATGTTACAACCCATCAAAGCGCGGTTTGCGTCGTCGTGTTCAAGGAACGGTATCAAAGCGGCCGAAACGCTGATGACCTGCAAAGGCGAAATATCCATATAGTCAACTTCAGAAGGAGGAACAATAGGATAATCTGCCAAAGCGCGGCAGGCAACCTGATCGGCCGTAATTTTGCCGTCGGCTGCAAGCGGAGTATTGGACTGGGCGATTGTGTAATCGTCTTCAATATCTGCGGTCAAATAGTCAACTTTGTCAGTAGCTTTGCCGTTGACCACTTTTCTGTAAGGGGATTCAAGCAGACCGTATTTGTTGACCTTTGAATAGCACGCCAATGAAGTGATAAGACCGATGTTCGGTCCTTCAGGCGTTTCAATGGGGCAAAGTCTGCCGTAATGAGTATAGTGAACGTCGCGGACTTCAAAGCCTGCACGCTTTCTGTTCAAGCCGCCGGGGCCCAAAGCCGAAAGTCTGCGTTTATGGGTAAGTTCCGACAGAGGGTTAATCTGGTCCATAAACTGCGAAAGCTGAGACGTTCCGAAAAACTTCCTGATGATGGCGGAAACAGGCTGAGCGTTAACTAATGCGCGCGGCGTAGGTCTGAGCCCGGAAGTTTCTTTGTTCATTCTTTCTCTGGCGGTTTTTGCCATCTGGGAAAGACCGACACGGATTTGGTTTTCCAAAAGTTCACCGATTCCGCGCACACGTCTGTTGCCCAAGTGGTCAATATCGTCAAGTTTAAAATCTATTGAAGTTCCGTAAGTATCGGCAACGTATTCTTCGCCTGCGTTTAAAGCAAGCAGATACTGAACGGTAACTATAATATCTTCCGCAGAAAGCGTTCTTCTCTTATCGCTGGGGGTTACAAATTTTTTGAATTTAACTTTATCCAAAGCGGTAAAGAAAGGAGCAAACTTTTTGTTTATTTTGAAGCGGCCGACATAGCTTAAATCGTAACGTTTGATATTGTTAAAAATTAAGTTGTCCAAAAATTGTTCGGCCTGTTCTTTAACGATGAAATCCTGCCCTCTGAGACGTTTATAAATTTCTGCCTGGGCTTCTTTTGAAGATTTTGCTTCTTCTTTTTTGGATTCAAGCGTTATAAGTATTGCGGGGTTATCCTGTCTGGGATTGCCTGCCAAAACTTTAATCTTTTTAATTTTCTTTTCAACGAGAACTTTAAAAGTTTTATCATCAATCGGGGTTGCGGCTTTATCGTCAAGGTTCCACAAAACTTCGCCCGTGGAGGTGTCAACGATATCTTCGGCCGCGTAGCGTCCGACTACGTTATCAATATCCTGGAGTTTGATTTCTATATCTTCCGTTTTGTAGAAGGCCTGCAAAATTTCGGCATTGGTTTCAAGACCGCAGGCGCGCAGGAAGGTAGTTGCTAAAACTTTTTTCTTTCTGTCAATTCTTACCCAGAGAACGTTTGCAAGGTCAAACTGGAATTCTATCCATGCGCCTCTGTAAGGAATAATACGGGCAACGTAAAGTTTTTTGCCCAGAGTTGATTGTTTTTTCTCTTCGTCTTCTTCAAAAATGATACCTGGAGATCTGTGAAGCTGGCTGACTATGACACGTTCGGCACCGTTGAACACAAAGCAGCCCGCTTCCGTCATTATCGGAAGTTCGCAAAGAGTGAGATCTTCTTCTTTTACTTCTTTAAGAGCGCCGTTTTTCTGCTTCAGATATAATCTGAGCCATGCTTTAAGCGGAGCGGAATATGTCCCGTCTTTCATAGAGGCTTCGGCGGGGGTAGCATATTTGGGAGCGGCTAAATCGTATTTTACAAACTCAAGTTTCATGCTGCCGTCCGGAGCTTCAATCGGGAAAACATCTTCAAACGCAGCCTGCAGCCCCTTAAGTTCTCTGCGGGCCGGTTCCGTATCTAATTGTAAAAAATCTTTAAAAGACTGCCTTTGCATTTCCAACAAATCGGGAAGAGGCAGCTTAGTTTTAATTTTGCCGAAATTTAATTGTTTCATTTTCCAGGTTCCTGCATCGGTTCAATGCGCCTTACGGCACATAATCCCCGCCCGCCTTTACAAGCGGGCAAGGGATGAATTATTATACGTTAAAGCTCAACGTTATTTGAGTTCAACGGTTCCGCCGGCTTCCGTAATTTTCTTCTTCATTTCCTCAGCTTCTGCTTTGGCAACGTTTTCTTTTACGGTTTTAGGAGCGGCTTCTACCAGGTCTTTTGCTTCTTTAAGACCTAAACCGGCAAGTTCTCTTACAACTTTAATTACGCCGATTTTCTTGGCAGGATCGATTGCTTTCAAAACAACCGTGAATTCGCTCTTTTCTTCAGCCGGTGCGGCTGCTGCGGCAGGAGCTGCTGCTACTGCTGCAACGGGAGCTGCTGCTTTAACGCCAAATTTATCTTCTACTGCTTTTACGAGCTCGGAGAGCTCAAGTACTGTCATATCTGCAATTGCATTAAGAATTTCGTCTTTAGTTAATTTTGCCATTGTATTTATTCCTTATTTCTGTTGAGTAGCTGCGCTTCTGCTTAAGCCGAGCTTAAGCCCGTGCATTTATCCCTCCGTCTGCAAAACTGCCGCAAACTTCACGGGGACTACTACCGCTCTGGGCGGGTTTGACTCGGATATTATTTCTTGCTGTCTTTGACAGCCTGAAGTACGTATGCCAAGTCTCTGATAGGAGCCTGCAATACCTGTGCCGATTGTGCGACTGAGTTGTATAATGCGCCGGCCAGTTTGCTGAGGTTTTCTTCTCTGCTTCCCAGCGTGGCAAGCATTTTAACCTGAGCTTCCGTATACCATGTGCCGTTGCTGTAAGCCGCTCTTATCTTAAGGGCTGCATTTTTCTTGTTGAAGTCTGCCAGGCTTTTAGCCGACAGGGACAAATCGCCGTCTTCTTTCAGGATTGCTACGGCAGTAGGCCCTTTTAACAGGGACTGATCCGTGCCTTCCACGCCCGCATTCTTAAGAGCAAAATCCAAGATGGAGTTTCTTTCAACTCTAAATTTGCATTTAGCGTCGGAAAGATTGGCTCTCAAACCTGCAATATCCTGGAATTTCAAGCCCTGGTATGCGGTAAAGAAAATACCGGCGGAGTGCTTAAGTTCTTCAGCAAGATTCTGCGACCTTTCTTCTTTTTGTTTTTTCGTTAAGTTCATACTTTTTGTTTTTATCAAGATTTTAACGTCAATTTCCCGTCTGAACTTTATTTTAAAACGGAAAAAAGACGGCTAAAGACCCCATAGCTAAACTAAACGTTTAGCAGGTCTGTAGCATCTTGAAAAATCTGTTTTACTTCTTAATATAGTTTTATTTTATCAATTAAAGCTGCCTGTTGCAAGTACCGCTCGCAATGTTTATCCGCAGCTGTAAAATTATTATAGCAATTTTTTAGATAAGTGCGCAAAATTTCGGTATTTCGGCAGAATTTCGCGCCGCGAAGACAAAAAAACACCTGCCCCGAAGGGCAGGACAAAAAAAATAGGGGGATTTTTTTTGATTTTTGGGATTAGCTGAAAATTGCCGAAAGGTGTTCAACAAACTTTACGAAGTCGTCCGGTGTACCTTTTTGTGTTTTTGCCGCAGATTCGTTTACTTTCTTCAGGTTGGTAAGAATTTTAATATATAAAGCTTTGCTCGTCGGATTGGCAAATTCTTTTTCCGCGTCAAAATTTTGCTGCTGGTCGGAAAATTTAAGTATGTAATTGTATAGTTCTTCCTGGTTCTGGTTTTTCTCGGCCATTTTCTTGTTCATTTCCGGCATTTTCAAAACGATAAACATTAAATCTTTATCTTCTATATCTTTTATATTCTCTACAAGCGTAAAAGAAGCCGCGGCGGCAACAAGGCGCTGGCCTTCTTGACTGAGCGGGTCAATTTTTGAAGCCGTATCTTCGGAAATATTAAAATTGGTATCTGCTATGGTTTCGGATTTGGCAAGTTCTTTTTTGAATTCTGCAGCATAAGCTTTGGCTGAAGTTTGCCAAGGTTCGCTTTGCGAGACAGACTCTTTGCCTGCTTTTGCAAGAGCGGCGGTTACTTTAGCGCCAAGAGCTCCGTCGTTTTTGACGCCCTCAAATCCGGCGCCGAACACGGGCTGCAAGAGAACTGCAAAAAGCAACACAACGGCTGAAAGTCTTAACATATTCATCTCCCCCTCTGGATTACTAAAATAATATATAAAAGTTATGATTTTAAACAGTGAAAAAAGACCCAAAAAAGGTAGCTTTTAGGCCCAAACAATAATGGGCCGATAGTCCCAGCAGTTTTGCACAAAATAAACTTACAAAAATGAATCCCGAAGGCAGCAATTTTACCCGTAAAATCTAAAAATAAATATCCCTCGGCTATGCCGGGGGATTTTAAAAGCACATTAAAGAACCGCCCTCTTGTGAAGGGCGGTTTTTGGTTTATTTAAAAACATAAGACATCAGCGCGCAGAACTCAACGAACTCGTCCCCGCCGCCGTAAGGGCTTTGTTTCAAATATTGATTAAGCCTTTTAAAACGCTTCATAACGTAAACAAGTTTTTCTCTTTGTTTTTTATCGGAGAAAGCTTTTCTCTCGTCAAAAGTTTTTAAACGTTCTTCAGCACCGCCGAGAAATTTTGAAACTTCGGCTTTGCCGTCCATGCGGTTAACATCGTAAACCGTAAGAACATAAAAAATTATGTTTTTATCGTCAGAAGAAGGAATAAGCATAAGATTGTCGTAATAGGCTTTGGCAGAGGCAAAAGTGTTTTTCTTCTCGGAATCTTTTTCAAGAGAAGCCCTGTATTCTGAGGTAATATAATATAAAGCCGAAGAGCGGATTTTGACCGCGGTAACCTCGTCCCTTAATGCTTGGGCATATTCTTTGGCACCGAATTGCCACGGGGCGAATTCATAGTCGTTTTCTTCATCGGCTTTGGCTTTGGCTTCTTCAAGTTTCTGCTGTAAATAATCATTTATTTTTTTATCTTTTTTTACATCAGCAAAAGAAGGCAAAGCGAAAGAAGCGGAAACCATTCCCGCAACCAACACACATACAGTTATAAGTTTTTTCATGCGCTTTTTCCTTTATTACTTATATCAGATAAGAATATATAAAAAATGAATTTTTTAACAGAAGCAAAAGGCCCAACGGGGATTGGGTCTATCGTCCTATAGAGGAAGAAAAATATTTTTTAACGCGCAGAGCCGCGTTTGATTTTAAATTCTCAAAAAAGAAATCATAATCAAAAACGTGGAATATTCCCCTGTCAAATATCGCGGAAGAATATTCATTCTCGTCAACGTCGGGCGCTATAAGAAATCCGTTTTGGTCTATATAAGCAGACGTAAAATGCGGAATTTTTTGAATAGGATTTCCGTATCTGTCAAAGAAAACTGCGCCGTAATTTAGATCTTTCGCGGCCGTTACTTTTGAGCAAGACCAATTAAGCGGATTTATACAAACTGCTTTGCCCGCATAAATAGGCGTTTTGGTTACAGAAGGCGATTGCGTGTTATATGTTATTATAACCCCGGTGTCTTCGGCATTCTGCGCGGGGCGGAGATGCGGATATTGCAAAATTTCTTTTTCGGTCAGGCAATAGCCCAAAAGATATGCGGCAATAAGACGGTGGCTTAAACTTTCTGAAGAAAACTTTTTCTTAAGCAGGTTTGCAAGAACGCGTGAGCCCTGGCTGTGTCCCGCCAAAATAAACGGGCGGCCGCAGCTGATATTTTTGTCAAAATAATCAAATGCCGCAAGTATGTCTTCGTAAGGTGTTTCTATTATTTTATCGCATTGCTCAGACGGCAAAAAAAGCGTTTTGAAAGAAGTTTGTCTGTAGAGCGGAGCATAAACGGAAGCGTTTTCAAATATTGCGGTATTCTTTTTTATATTGCTCTTAAGCGCGGGCAAAAGCCTTGTTTTATAAACGTCCATAACCGAAGACGCAGGCCCGTTATAAAAAGTGGGATAAACATAAAAAACGTCAAAGCGCGCCTGAGGGCACAGGTTTTTTATCCACAAAGCGTCATCGTTATATTGAGGAGGGCAAGGCATACAAAACTCCTTTAAAAGATATATATATTTTAGCATTTACCGACGGCACACAAAAACGGCCTCTTAAAAAAGAGGCCGTTTAAATTTAAATAATAAATTTAATATTTATTAGGAACGTAGAAGTGTTCTTCCTCAAGTTGTTTAAGATAATTTGCCACGTCAAAGTGGTCATTATAATAGGCATAGTCATAAGGTTTTGCGCCGTCTTTATCAGAAGCCGTATACTGCGCGCCCTTTGCAACCAACTGCTTTACGCAATCCAAACTACCGCAGGCCGCAGCATACATAATAGCGGTTCTGTCTTCGTCTTGATCGTTAGGTTTATCAAAATAGAAATCGTCCATAAGCAACAAAATGTGCAACAGTTTGGACTGCCCCAGGGCGGCGGCGTACATAACGGCATTTAAACCGCCTAAACCTCTGTAATAAATATTAGCCCCGCCTTCGGCCATGGCAATGAATAAATCTCTGTCCCCTTTTTCTATTGAGAAGAACAAAGCGCTTTTTTTGCCAGGTTCTTTTGGGTCGCCTGTTGCATGGAAATCGTCAAACAAAATGGTAACAAGTTCTTTATCGTTATTTTGCACGGCAAGTATAAGAGGGCTGTAATATTTATTGTCTTCGGTATCAGGATCAGAGCCTGCTTTCAACAGCAGCAGGGTAGCGGGCCTGTTATTCTGCTCAACCGCATGGAAAAGAGCGGTTTTGCCCTCTTTATCTTTTATGTTAACAGCGGCATGAGAGTTGAGAAGAGAACGCAGAATTTCAATATTAAGGTAATTTTCCGTAGCGCGCATAAGCGGGGTTCTTCCTTTAAAATCACGCCCGTTTACATTAACGCGCAATGCCAGAAGCTTATTCACGAGGGTCAAATTATTTCTTTCAACAGCCTCAAGCAATTCTTGAGACGAAGGAACGGCATTGCCAAAAGCAGCTCTGTTCAGCGCGGCGGAAACCGCTGCCCCGCGCGAAGAAGAAACAGCCCCTTTATCAAAAGTTGGAATAGTTGCGCCAAAGGCAGGAACGAACAAAGAAAGCAATGCTGCAAACAAAACAATACATCTTCCTTTCATACGGCCTCCCCTATAATACAAACGCAGGCAAAAAACCTGCGACAAAACTATCTGAGCAAATTGGAAACAGACAAATCGCCCGTCTTAACGGCATAATCAAACGGCGTGTTACCCTCGCTGTCGGCAGAATATTTATCAGCCTTATTCTGCAAAAGAATTTCAATACATTCTTTGCTGCCGCGCGCCGCCGCATAAATTAGAGGGGTTCTGTCATAATCCTGATCGTTGTGTTCGTTAACTTTTCCGCCTGCTTTAATCAATATAGCAAGCATCTGCGGACGCCCGACATACGCGGCATACATCAATGGCGACATCTGATAAACACCCTTATAAAATATATTTGCCCCGCCGTTGATAAGCGCGGAAAGAATTTCTGCATTATTATTGTCTATGGCAATATTAAGAGCACAAGTCTTACCGTAAAGCAAAGGCTCTGTTTTAGCGCGGTATCCGCTGAGCAAATTGTTTACCATAACAGAATTATTATTTGCGACAGCATACATAAGGGGACTGAAACCGGAATCATCTACTGCGTCAGGTTCAGAATCCGCACGCAAAAGGTATGTAAACGCATAAAGATTATTGTTGCGCGCCGCATGAATCAAAGCAGTTCTGCCGTCCATGTCTTTAGTAAGGACGTTGGCATTAGCTTTCAAAAGCATATTCAAGATTTCAGTGTTGCAATCTTTATTTGTTGCAAACATAAGAGCAGTATGCCCTCTTTCATCGGTTGCTTCCAAATTTACGCTGCGGGCTGCAAGTATTTTTTTGACTGCGGAAACATTGTTTGATTTTACTGCTTTTATGAGAGAAGAAGACTCGTAAGTCATCTGCGCCTGTCTGGCTTGGATTTTGCTTATTGCATATGATATATCTTTGTTTTCGGCATTTTTATTAAAAGACGGAACCCCTGCCGCAAATGTTTGCGCGGCAATAAAAATTGAAAAAACCGAAATTAAAACATTACGCAATTTCATACTTCCTCCGATATTACTCCTTATAATGAATTATATTCTAAATACCGATTTTGAGCAACAGACTTTAGACCTAATTTAAAATAGAGCTAAAGACCTATCGGTCTAAACTTTACGACGATAAATAAAAAATATATAAATATTAAATTTGAAGATAAAAAATTTCAAGGGGGGAAAGCATTTTAAAAAATTCAACGAACACACAAAGAAACAAACTTATAATTTAAAAAGAAGATGGTAAATTTAAGCACATTAACCCTAAAAAACATAAGCATTACATACTGAAGATACAAATTTTTATAAACGGGACATAAAAAAACCGCCCCTTACGGAGCGGTTGAAGTTATATCCTTAGTTACCGGAAAATTTTTACCGATAAAAAAGGGTAGCAATGAGACTGACATCGATCTACTCTGGCAACGCCGAATTGGGCGTTACTACCATCGACCCTTACGAGCTTAACTGCCGTGTTCGGAATGGGAACGGGTGTGGCCTCGTCGGAATAAACATCAGTCTCATTCCTACCCCTTTATTTCAGAGATGCGACCGACATTTCTGTCAATCTTATCCCCTCGGACGGTCGAAACCGCCCACTTAGGTAAGAACAAAATAGATTCGTTTTCAATTAGAAAAACCAAGTGTTAAACACACGCAATAACGTAATTGCGTAAAGTGTGTGGCTAAACACACTTATATTCTGGATTAAAGAATACGGCCAAGCCTCGCGACCTATTAGTACAGATTAGCTGAACACATTACTGTGCTTACACATTCTGCCTATCAACCCGGTAGTCTTCCGGGGGTCTTAAGGGACATAACGTCCAGGGAAACCTTATCTTGAGGCGGGTTTCGTGCTTATATGCTTTCAGCACTTATCCCTACCGAACACCGCTAATCAGCTATGCCGTTGGCACGACAACTGAGATACAGGAGGTTCGTTCATCCAGGCCCTCTCGTACTATGGACAACTCCTCTCAAGTTTCCTACGCACACAACAGATAGAGACCGTACTGTCTCACGACGTACTGAACCCAGCTCACGTACCACTTTAATGGGCGAACAGCCCAACCCTTCCCACCTGCTTCAGCGGGAGGATGTGATGAGCCGACATCGAGGTGCCAAACCGAGCCGTCGATGTGAACTCTTGGGCCCGATCAGCCTGTTATCCCCAGGGTAGCTTTTATCCGTTGAGCGATGGCCCTCCCACGAGGGACCACCGGATCACTAAGTCCTGCTTTCGCACCTGTTCGGACCGTCGTCCTCACAGTCAAACTCTCTTCTACCTTTGCGCTCAATGATTGATTTCTATTCAATCTGAGAGAATCTTTGAACGCCTCCGTTACTCTTTAGGAGGCGACCGCCCCAGTCAAACTGCCCGCCTGCCAATGTCCTCAACCCGGTTTCACGGGTATAAGTTAGAATCACAATCCCCAAAAGCTGGTATTTCATTGTTGCCTCAGTACCCCCCACAAGGGATACTTCAAAGGCTCCCAGCTATGCTACGTATTAAGAACCATAATTCAATGACAAGTTACAGTAAAGCTCCATAGGGTCTTTTCGTCTTGTTGCATGCAGCAAGCGTCTTCACTTGCACCACAATTTCGCCGAGCCCATCGTCGAGACAGCGGCTTCTTTGTTATGCCATTCGTGCAGGTCGGAACTTGCCCGACAAGGAATTTCGCTACCTTAGGACGGTTATAGTTACCGCCGCCGTTTACCGGGGCTTAAGTTCAGAGCTTCACCTTGCGGTTAACCCATCCCCTTGACCTTCCGGCACCGGGCAGGCATCAGGCCCTATACATCATCTTGTGATTTCAGCAGAGCCCTAAGTTTTTGTTAAACAGTCACGAAGCCCAATTCTCTGTGACCTTTTCAGAATATATTGCTATACCCTTACTCAGGCACTCCTTCTTCCGAAGTTACGGAGCTAGTTTGCCTAGTTCCTTAACGATGGTTATCTCGCGCACCTTAGTATTTTCAACCCATCCACCTGTGTCGGTTTACGGTACGGTTATATCAGACACTCCCCACGAAGATTTTCTTGGCAGTGTAGTTGGACCACTTTGTACGCATTGCTGCGCACTCGTCTCGGCTTTCAAATTAACGACCTGACGGATTTGCCTATCAAGTCTATCTACGGCCTTTCACCGGTACAACCTGTGACCGGCTGGTCTGCCTTCCTGCGTCTCTCCTTGAGTGATGACGCATCTGACATAGTTCCGGAATATTAACCGGATGCCCTTTCGCCTACGCCTTTCGGCCTGAGCTTAGGACCGACTAACCCTGAGCTGACGAACATTGCTCTAGGAATCCTTAGATTTTCGGTGGGAAAGATTCTCACTTTCCTTATCGCTACTTATTCCAGCATTCTCACTTATTAACGCTCCAGCACTCCTTTCGGTATACCTTCGCTGCATTAATAACGCTCCTCTACCGCTGCAAGCTGACGAATCAACTTGCAACCCGTAATTTCGGTAGTATGCTTAGCCCCGAGTCATCTTCGGCGCAGATTCACTCGACTAGTGAGCTATTACGCACTCTTCAAAGGATGGCTGCTTCTAAGCCAACCTCCTAGCTGTTTAAGTAAATCCACATCCTTTACCACTTAGCATACATTTTGGGACCTAAATTGACGGTCCGGGCTGTTTCCCTTTTGCACGTGAAGCTTATCCCTCACGAACTGACTGCCGTAATGTTCCCCCTGGTATTCGGAGTTTGACTGAATTCGGAAGAAGGGTCGCTTCCCCTACATCAACCAGTGCTCTACCCCCAAGAGTTAAATTACGACGCTAGCCCTAAAGCTATTTCGAGGAGAACCAGCTATCACCAAGTTCGATTGGCCTTTCACCCCTAACCCCACCTCATGTAGGAACTTTTCAACGTTCAACACTCCGGACCTTCACTCGCTGTTATGCAAGCTTCATCCTGGACAGGGTTAGATCACTTGGCTTCGGGTCTAATGGAACGAACTAATCGCCTTATTAAGGCTCGCTTTCACTACGGCTCCGGACCTCATCAGTCCTTAACCTTGCTCGGCCCATTAACTCGCTGGATCATTCTTCAACAGGCACGCCGTTGCACATTCTGTATTGCTACAGCATAGTGCTACGACAGCTTGTAGATGTACGGTTTCAGGTTCTATTTCACTCCCCATTAGGGGTTCTTTTCGCCTTTCCCTCGCGGTACTGGTTCACTATCGGTTGTCAGAGAGTATTTAGTCTTGGAGAGTGGTCTCCCCAGATTCCTACCGGATTGCACGTGCCCAGTAGTACTTAGGAACTCATCGGAAGATGTTATATTTTCACTTACAGGACTGTCACCTTCTTTGGCTAAACTTTCCAGATTATTCAGTTAATATAACATTTGGTAACTTCCCGGTTCTAAACCGGATGAGCCCTACAACCCCAACCCACGCACTCTATCTGCCTTAACAGATACAGTGCGGGAGTTGGTTTAGACTGTTCCCATTTCGCTCGCCACTACTTTGGGAATCTCAATTGATTTATTTTCCTCTAGGTACTGAGATGTTTCACTTCCCTAGGTTGCCTCATATAAGAGTACCTTAAGACCCGAAGGCCTTACCTTTCTCTTACTGTCTATATATCTTCATATATAGGGGTTGCCCCATTCAGACATTCTCGGATTATAGGATATTTGCTCCTTCCCGGGACTTATCGCAGCTTATCACGTCTTTCATCGGCTTCTGACACCAAGGCATTCACCATACACCCTTGTAGCTTGACCATATTCTTTAATCCGATATCCCCGTCAAGAGATATCGCGAATATAATCTTTACGCATATATTTTTGTCTTACTTCTCTTGTGACTTATACATATGTCTCGTTTAATTGTGTGTGTCCCGTCTGCGCCCCACATCGGGCACAAACAGAAAACGCTTGGTATTTCTAATCTATAATTTCGTATTTACCAACCACAACATGGGACTTACGGTAAATAGAGTGATTATACGAATCTAGTTTTCAAAGAACTAAAAATTTGTTCGCAATATGTTTTATGTAAGGATAAATTAAGATATGGAGCTGATCGGGATTGAACCGACGACCTCCTGCTTGCAAAGCAGGCGCTCTCCCAACTGAGCTACAGCCCCGTATAGTGCTGTCTAATTGGTGGGCCCAGGTGGGATCGAACCACCGACCTCACGCTTATCAAGCGTGCGCTCTAACCAGCTGAGCTATGAGCCCATGCAAAGTATATGCAGGCTTATAACTACAGCCCTTATCGGTTATCTTAATTAAATGTGCGAGTGGCCAGCTTGGAGAAGGTGATACTTTTACGTATCGCTTTTCAAGAAGATCGATCTATATCTTCCCTTTCTTGCGAAAGAAAAAATATAAAGGAGGTGATCCAGCCGCACCTTCCGGTACGGCTACCTTGTTACGACTTCACCCTAATTACTAATCACAACTTAGGACCCGGATAACCCGGATACTTCTGTTGCAATTAACTTTCATGGTGTGACGGGCGGTGTGTACAAGGCCCGGGAACGTATTCACCGCAGCGTGCTGATCTGCGATTACTAGCGATTCCAGCTTCATGTAGGCGAATTGCAGCCTACAATCCGAACTGAGGTATAGTTTAAGGATTTGCTCCACCTTGCGGTATTGCTGCCCTCTGTCTATACCATTGTATTACGTGTGTAGCCCTGGACATAAAGGCCATGATGATTTGACGTCATCCCCACCTTCCTCCACGTTGTCCGTGGCAGTCTTCTGAGAGAACTTGCTAAGCAAGCAACACAGAATAGGGGTTGCGCTCGTTGCGGGACTTAACCCAACATCTCACGACACGAGCTGACGACAACCATGCAGCACCTCGGTTGGCTTCCTTGCGGATCCCTTCTACTTTCATAAAAGGTACTACCAATCGTTCGAGCCCAGGTAAGGTTCTTCGCGTAGCGTCGAATTGAACCACATAATCCACCGCTTGTGCGGGCCCCCGTCAATTCCTTTGAGTTTTAACCTTGCGGCCGTACTCCCCAGGCGGATAACTTAATGCGTTAGCGTCGGCACGGAAGGGGTCGATACCTCCCACACCTAGTTATCATCGTTTACAGCTAGGACTACCGGGGTATCTAATCCCGTTTGCTCCCCTAGCTTTCGTACTTTAGCGTCAGTAAAGGCCCAGGAAACCGCCTTCGCCACCGGTGTTCCTCCTGATATCTACGCATTTCACTGCTACACCAGGAATTCCGTTTCCCTTTGCCTCACTCAAGAAGCCCAGTTTCTGTTGCAGTTTCCGAGTTGAGCCCGGAGATTACACAACAGACTTAAACTTCCGCCTACGCGCGCTTTACGCCTAGTAATTCCGAGTAACGCTCGCCACCTACGTCTTACCGCGGCTGCTGGCACGTAGTTAGCCGTGGCTTATTCACAGGGTACCGTCATTTTTTTCTTCCCCTGCAAAAGAAGTTTACAATCCGAAAACCTTCGTCCTTCACGCAGCGTCGCTGGATCAGACTTTCGTCCATTGTCCAAAATTCCCCACTGCTGCCTCCCGTAGGAGTGGGGCCCGTATCTCAGTGCCCCTGTGGCCGGTCGCCCTTTCAGGCCGGCTATCCGTCGTCGCCTTGGTAGGCCGTTACCCTACCAACTAGCTGATAGAACATAAGATCGTCCAGAAGCGAAAAACCTTTAAGAAGTAAATGATGCCGCTTACTTATATCATGGGGTATTAGCAGACCTTTCGGCCAGTTATTCCCCACTTCTGGGTAGATTCCTTATGTATTACTCACCCGTCTGCCACTAGAATCATCAATGTATTGCTACACTAATAATTCCCGTTCGACTTGCATGTGTTATGCACGCTGCCAGCGTTAACTCTGAGCCAGGATCAAACTCTCCATTAAAATCGAGAATATTTGGACCGTTTCCGATACAAATATTCGCAATCGTTAACGAAGACTTGTTGACTATTGACTCTATTACTTTATTGATTACTCTAGAATTTACGTTGTCCTTATATCACTATAAGGATAAATGTCATCTTGATAAGTAAATATAAACTTACGTTTATACTTCCCTTTTTCAAGCTGCCCATTCGCACATTTGCGATCAAATTTTCAGAGAGCGAAATTTCCTCATTTGCTTTTCCCTTCCGGGAAGCAAATCAGAAATTTTATCTCGTTCCTGCAACCGTTTTTAGGTTACAAGGATATAATATAAAAATCTTTTTATTTTGTCAAGTCTTTTTCAGCTTGACCGTTCTACTTACCCCTTGCTTTTATACTTGCGGGATTAAGGAACTTCTTTTATATTTAAACTTTTAAAATTGTAAAGCTTACTGCTTTAACTTACTAAAAGAACGTTTTTACTGATTACTTACTTAGTATAGCATTTATATTTTTATTTGTCAACATTAATTTTTTGTGATCAAACTTAAATATCGGCTACTTGTATAGTTTATCATTAAAGTGAAAAAATTGTCAAGCCTTTTTTAAAACATTTTGTAAAAGGCTTCTTTTACTGCAGCTGACCGCTGCTTTGTTTTAGTATAGAAATAGTATAACAGATATTTCGTACTTTTGTCAACAAATATTTTTATCGTCGTAAAAGAACATAAATATTATATTTATTTTGCGCGGTTGTTGCAAATCTTTCGCAAAAAACGGCGGTGCAATATTGCCAAAATAAACAAAAAATTTTGTAGAGTTTTTGTATGCAAAACAATAATGTTCTCACGATTGACATCCTTTTAAAGCGCAATGCCCGCACTATTTATCTGAGTGCAAAAATCCTTCCCCGTAATATAAGGAAAGCATTTTACTGCGGCTATCTCTTATGCCGCACCGCTGACACGGTGGCCGATACAACGCTTATAGAGCCGCACAAAAGGATTGAGCTTATCAAGAGTTTTCCTCAGACGGTAAAGAATCAAAATCCGCAGGATTTGGAAACATTTAATAAAGCGGTGGAAAACAAAATTTCCGCTTATCCTTCCGAAAAGATATTGCTTGAAAATTTTGATATCTGCCTTAAAGAATATAATTCTCTGACGAAGAAGCACAAAGAACTTGTTGACGCCGTTGTGCAATCCGTATGCAGCGGAATGGAATGTGATTTATCGTATTTCCCCAACGAGAGCAGCGGGCTTCTGAAAGCTTTTGCAATCGCAAAGCAGACAGAAGATTATTGCAATTACATGGGCGGAGAGCCGGGCGTTTTCTGGGCTAAGCTTCTTTTGGACGGAAAGCAGGACGAAGAATTTGTTGAAGATGCGCGCAAGATAGGCAAAGCCCTTCAGATAACCAATATATTAAGGGATATACCCGCGGACGTAAAAATAGGCAGGGTTTATCTGCCGCTTAGCGATTTATCGTCGTGTAATCTTATGCCGCAGGATTTGGCGGACAAGCAAAACTACCGCAAGCTGCGCCCTGTTATATATAAATGGATAAACTGGGGCCTTGAAAACATAAGCGCGGCGCCGCGTTTTTTTGCCAAGATACCCGCGTACAAATTTGCAAACAGGGCTGCCGTCGCGTGGCCCGTGCTGTGGAGCCTTGATACCTTTTACCTTCTTGCGCTTTCAGGTAATTTGTTAGACGCCGAGAAAAAGCAAAAAATTCCTAAGAAAGAAATTTATAGAACTATGCTTTCAAGCCCGTTTTATTGCTTAAGCGCAAAAGTTTTCAGACGTAAAGTTGAAAGCAAAATAAATGAAATAAAAAAAATACTCTCTTGAAAAAAGAGAGTATTTTTAAAAATATCTTTCGCCGCGCTTATTACAAAACTTTAAATTCTTCCCAGCCGTCATACATTCCTGTTGTTTTCCCGCCGAGAGAAATGCATACTTTTTTGCCGCGGTCATCGCCTGCACGGCAATAAACTTTGGTATAAGTTTCTATGCTGCTTGTTTTATTATCAACTCTTAAGCCGTAAGCCACCTTTGGGTTATTAAGGACGCAAAATACATAACCGGCATTTGTTATAAGGTTGCATCTCCAATCTGGGGTAGAAAGACATTGGGTTTCATGTCCGCCAAGATTACATTGCGATATAACAGCCTCTTGCGGCGGATCGCCCAAAGTTAAGTCGTACCAATTATCTGAATATTCCCCATGCACAAGGAAATATTCCTCCTGTGCATTTTTAATGCTTCTGGTAAGAGGCATTATCGCGGACAATGCCGCTTTATCCCTTGCCGTTTCGTACTGCGGCAAAGCAACAGACGCCAAAATTGCGATTAAAAGGATAACTACAAGCATTTCCAATAACGTGAAAGCTTTTGACCCCATATTTATACCCCGTTATATTTTTATAATAGCAAGTTATCGTGAAATATTTATAGGAATTTATCGCCGTATTATGCGGCAGGCAAAAAACTATTCTTCAATCTTAAGCATGGCTATGAAAGCGTCTTGCGGTATGTTGACGTTGCCTATGCTCTTCATTCTTTTTTTGCCTTCTTTTTGTTTCTCAAGAAGTTTGCGTTTACGCGTAATATCACCGCCGTAACATTTGGCGATAACGTCTTTGCGGTAAGCGGGAATGGTTTCGCGCGCAACAATTTTTCCGTTCACGCGCGCCTGCACGGCAACTTCAAATTGCTGACGTCCGATAAGCTCTTTGAGTTTCTCGCACAAAAGACGCCCGCGCGAAACCGCTTTATCCTTGTGAGTAATTACGGAAAGCGCATCAACGGGCGAACCGTGAATCAAAATTTCCATCAGAACAACGTCGGAACTTCTGTATTCGTCAATTTCGTAATCAAAAGAAGCATAGCCTTTTGAGCAGGATTTAAGTTTATTGTAAAAATCTATTACCATTTCGGCCATAGGCATATAATAGTTTATCATCACGCGCTGGCTGGAAATATTATCTATGCTTATAAATGTTCCGCGTTTTTCTTTCAGCAAAGTCATAACCGCGTCCATATAAGCAATAGGAACAACTATTTTTATTTTTATTGTCGGTTCTTTGATATCAATGATGTCCCCGTAAGGAGGGAAATCCGCAGGATTATCAATCCATTTATATCCTTCGCCTGCATCAGCCAAAGCGGAAAGTTCCTGCGGGTGAGTTTTTCGCGGAGTAAATTTGACTTTATACATCACGTTAGGGCTTGTGGCAATAAGAGAAAGTCCGAATTCTCTTTCAAGTCTTTCTTTAACTATTTCTATATGCAACAGTCCCATAAACCCCAGACGGAAACCAAAGCCCAAAGCTTTAGACGTTTCGTTCTGGTAACTGAAAGAAGAATCGGAAAGATTTAATTTTTCAAGCGCTGTTCTGAGAAGCGGAAAATCTGTAGTTTCTATCGGGAAAATGCTTGCAAAAACGACGGGTTTTGCTTCGTTGTAGCCATGCAGCGGCGTCTGTGCCGGATCTTCGGAAAGAGTAACGGTATCGCCAACCTGCACCTGGTGAATATCTTTAATACCCGCAACGATATAGCCAACTTCGCCCGCTTTTAGCTCTTGCGCTTTTTCCTGTTTGGGCGTCATAAAGCCCAGCTCTTCTATCTTAGAGGAGAACCCAGAAGCCATAAGTTTTACGTTCTGCCCGGTTCTGAGTTTTCCGTCAAACATTCTTACAAAAACAACCACCCCGCGGAACGAATCGTAAAGGGAGTCAAAAATAAGCCCGCGCACTTTTGCGTTTTCATCGCCTTGCGGTGCGGGGATATCTGTTATTATGCGATCCAGAAGATGGACGACGCCTAAACCCGTTTTTGCGCTGACGCGCTCTGCGGAAATCGGTTCTTTCAAAATTTCCCAAAGCTGCTCTTCGGCAGCGTCCGCATCGGACTGGCTGAGGTCAACTTTATTTATAACGGGAATAATTTTCAGCCCTAAGCTCTGGGCCAGACGCGCATGCGCCACCGTCTGAGCTTCAACGCCCTGAGAAGCGTCAACCAGCAGAAGAACACCTTCACATGCACGCAGAGAACGGGCGACTTCGTAAGAAAAATCCACGTGTCCCGGGGTATCAATTAAATTCAAAATGCAATCTTTATATTTTATGCGTACGGCTTTTGCTTTAATGGTGATACCGCGTTCGCGTTCAAGGTCCATATCATCAAGCATCTGCGCCTGCATTTTGCGTTTGGGAATGGTATTGGTGTCTTCCAAAATACGATCGGAAAGCGTCGTCTTGCCGTGGTCTATGTGAGCTACTATAGAAAAATTACGAAGGTTCTTCATCTGTCTTGTATAATTCTTTAAGTTTTCTTATTTCTTTAGAACTTGACATCAGCAAAGCGGCTTGAGCCAGGTTTGCGCAGTCTTTAAAATTAAGGTTTCTCAAAGTATTTTTTATCCTCAGAAACATTCTGGGGGACAGTGATAATATGTCAACGCCCAACCCGACCAGAAACGGAATAAGTTCCGGGTCGGAAGCCATCTCTCCGCAGACGCTGACTGGTTTGCCTTTTTTGCGGGCAGCCTGAATTATAAAGTTGATTGTCCTTAAAACCGCGGGGTGATAAGGGTCGTATAAATCGGCAACTTCCTGGTTTACTCTGTCCACCGCTATAAGATATTGTATTAAATCATTAGTGCCTATGGAAACAAAATCCACTTCGGGCAATATTGCGTCCATCGTTAAAGCCGCAGAAGGAACTTCTATCATAGCCCCTACCTGTATCGGGTTTTTGGGAACTATTCCTGCAGCGGTAAGTTCATTAAGGCAAGCCTTAAACATCTTCTTAACCGTTTTGACTTCGTCAATGGAAGACACCATCGGTATCATAAGTTTTACCTGCGCGTCCACGACAGCGGCAGTCTTTATTACGGCATTTATCTGCGTGCGCATTAAAGAAGGATATTTTAAGAAAAGCCTTATCCCGCGGCAGCCCATAAACGGGTTATCTTCCTGCTCGTGGCGGTCAAGGCCCAAAGTTGAAATTTTATCCCCGCCCAAATCGGCCAGACGCACGGTAAATGGGCGCGTGCCAAAGCGCAAAGCGGATTTTTTATAAATTGCAATCTGTTCTTCTTCCGTAGGCGGTTGGAAACGGTTTAAAAATATAAATTCCGTGCGGAGCAGGCCCAAACCTTCTGAATGAAAAGAATTCCATTCTTTAGAATCGCGGCGCGGGTCATAGTTAACATAAAGCAAAACTTTGTGGCCGTCTTTTGTTTCGTTAGGGAGATTGCTGATATCTTTTAAAGAGCGTTCGGCTTTTTTAATAACTTCCTGCTCTTTTTTATAAAGAAGCAAAAGCTCCTGCGTAGGATTTACTATGACAAAGCCTTTTTCTCCGTCTATAATTATCATGTCGCCGTTCTTAATTTGCGGCGCGGCGTTTGAAAGCCCTACTACGGCCGGCATCTGCATACTCTGCGCCAAAATTGCGGTGTGGCTTGTCTTGCCGCCGATATCGGTTGCAAAGCCCAAAACATTTTTGCCTTTCAGGTTAATTGTATCCGAAGGGAATAAATTGTGCGCTATAACGACAGAAGGTTCTTTTATGGCAGAAAATTTATTTTGCTTGTTGTCAGTGAGATTTTCAAAAAGGCGTTTTGCCACGTCGGCAATATCAAATTTGCGCTCTTTGAAAAAATCATCTTTTAAAACTTCAAAATTTGTGTTTACTTCTTTTACGGCCGCATAAAGAGAATACTCCGCAGTAAAATTTTCTTTTTCTATTCTGTTTATTACGCCGTTGGATAAAATTGGATCCTGCAAAATAAGTTTATGCGCCTGCAAAAGCTGGGCATAATCTTCGCCGAACAAATCTTTTACTTTGCTTTCGGCTTTGTTTAAATCGTCAAACGTAAGCTCTACGGCATGTTTATAGCGCAGAACTTCCGCCGCCGCCTGAGAAGGGGGAATTTTCTTTTTTTCAAAAGTGGCATTGTCCGTCGTCAACACAAAAGCGGGACCTATCGCTATACCCGGGCTTGCCGCTATGCCTTTTATTGTTATCATTCTTCCTCAAAAATTTTATTAAAAATATCTTTAATCGCTTTTGCGGCCGATTCTTCGTCGGGACCGTTTACCGCAATTGAAACAGTACTGCCCTGCTCCGCCGCTATCATCATAATGCCCATAATACTTTTGGCATTAACTTCCATTCCGTCCTTGGTTATAAAAATGTCGCTTTTAAAACGTCCCGCTTCCTGTGCGAGCATTGCGGCCGGCCTGGCGTGAATACCTAATCTGTTCTTTATCTTTATTTCTTCTTTTATCACGGGTAATACCTCATGCCAGAAAAGACGCCGCGGCAAAAACCACCGTGGCTATAACATACAAAAATATGTTTGGTATATTAAGCTTCTTCATAAAAATGCTTAACACCATAAACGCGACCAGCAAAGAAGCCCTTGCAATAAAATCCGCGTCAATCATTGAATCTTTAAACCTTATATAAAGACCGAAGAAGATTATAAATACCGTCAGAACCTGCCCCAGAGTTTTAAGGAAAGATATGACTTTGTTCCAGTTAAGGTTTATAAGTCCGTAAAAATTTTCTTCACCGCCGTTATAACTGTCGGAAAAGCCTTTGTAGCGCGCGACCAAAGCCGGAATATCGTAAATCAGCAGAGAACCTATAAGCGCCAGCAAAACTATAAAAAGCATTTCTCCGCGGTAGTTTTCTTCTTTCAAAACGGGGATTTCGCCCGCAAACAAAATTACGAAACATAAAACAAGCGAAAGCGGTTTAAGCGTAGCCCAGAAAAGTCTGTCCCCGATTGAGGCGGCCGTATTTGCCGTGCTGGAGCGTATTATGCGCCATTCGCGTTCTTCGTCGTGCAAAGTCTGCACGGAACATTCGGAAATTTTTTCTTCCTGCTTAATCATTGCGCCTATGCTGTAAGTGCTCATAACGGGGTGTGAATTAAAAGGTTCAAGCGCCCTTGCGACGGAACGTTTGTAAAGTTCGGGGTTATCGGCGTGTATGCGTTTTAATGCCGGCTCAAGCACGTAAAGCAGGCCGACGTTCTGCATTTTGCCGAAGTTCCAAAAACCCTGCAAAAGAAAAGTTCTGAAAAATATTTTTATTCTTTCCGTCATATTTTAATCCGCCTTGGGCTTGCTGCTGAAAGATATAAACAGAACCGCAAGACCGACCCACGGCACTACAAAATAAGAGAATTTAAAAGCTATATGCAATTTTTCTGGTATAAGCGGGCTGAAATGCACAAAGCAGGGCCCCACAAGAGTTACCGCCAAAATTAAAAATGCCGACACCACCAAATATTGAAGAGTAAGACTTTGCACAATAACCTGCGCGGGAGATATTTTGCCGTCTATAAGGTCCTTTTCCAAAGAAGGCAAAAGGCGAGCGCGGTATTTCCTGATAAATCTGTCTATAAAAGAATATATTATCCCGCTCACTATGCCTGCAAAAAAAGCGAAATATGCGTCCATCAAAAAGAAGTGCGCCATCAAAACAGCCACGCCCGCGCTTATTGCCCCGCTGGGCGGAATAACCCCGCCTATGGGCATAAAATCAAGGTAAATAAGTTCCGTAAAAATGCCCAACTGAAGCCCAAGGAAAAAATCCCCGCACATAAACCCGAGCAGACTGCCGACCACCACGGGACGTGAAATCAGCACCTGGCCGAAGTAGGTCGTGTCCATTTCCAAAAGAGCCGTAACAAAACATAAAAAAATAAGCAGCAGCATTAAATTAACCTCGTTGAAAATGAAGAAGGCAGCGCACGCACGTCAAATTTGACGTTCTTCTTAAGCAAATCTTTAACTATATGTTCTTCTTCCGCGCTCAAATATACGCCATGCCCGTATTCTTTGGCGCCTTCTCTGTATTCCGTATTGCCCACGTTGACAGTATCTATATTAACGCCGTCGTCAACCAATGTTTTAAGGGAAGAAAAATTTTCAAGCAATAAAAAAATCTTTTCGTTCTGATTATTTTGCAAGTATTCCGCGGCGGCGTTTACTTTTAAAACGTTAAGTTTATAATCGGGCGGAAGCGACATTCTGAGCATCTTGCCCATAAGCGGGCTTGAGGCCGCGTTATCCGAAACCACCACAACGTCGCTGACGTTTGCCGAAGGCAGCCAGCCCTCAACAACCTGTCCGTGTATAAGCCTGTTATCAATTCTTGCAAAGACTATTGCCATAAATCTATTTTAGTTTTTCCGTAGCGTTTATAACAGCTTTTTTGCCGTCTTCAAGCGCTTTCTGCGCCAGTTCGTCGGCGCTCATTTTATCACGGTTATTTATCGCCGCAAGCAGCATATTAAGATTTATCCCGCAGATAACGTTTACGTTTTTCATTCCGTGCGTCATGCAGGAAGCAACATTGCAGGAAGTCCCGCCGAAAGTATCAACCAAAATCAGAGTACCCGCAGGGTCTATCTTCTGCTTTATGCCGCTTTCAATATTGTGGAGATTCACTTTACCGCTGACAGTAAAAACATCAATCGTATTTTCGTCAAAAGAACAAATTTTTGCAGCCGTATCCAGCATTGCTTTTGCCATTTCGCCGTGAGTTACCAAAATAATTTTTACCATACTTCCTTCTTTTCAATTTTAATATCGCGGTGGAATTCCGATACTTTAAATTTTTTCTCGCGCAGGTTTTCGGCCAAACTGTGAGCCATAAAGACACTTCTGTGCCTGCCGCCGCTGCAGCCTATGGCTATAGTAAGGTATGATTTACCCTCTTTTATATATTTGGGTATAAGATAAACTACCATATCGGTAAACTTCTCAAGAAATTCCAGAGCAAAAGGGGAATTGCGTATAAACTCGCAGACTTCGGGGTCCAGCCCCGTCTTATTCTTAAGACCCGGCTGATAATAAGGATTAACCAAAAAGCGCACATCCATAACAACATCAGCATCAAGCGGAAGGCCGTGTTTATAGCCGAATGAAACTATTGAAATATTCATTTCTTTGGAAGACGTAATTTCCAAAAGTTTTGAAATTTTTTCTTTCAGTTCGCCCAAAGTAAGGTTGCTGGTTTGTATTTCTTCGTCTGCAATTTGTTTTATTGGATTTAAAAATTCTCTTTCTTTGCCGATTGCGGTCATCAGCTGTTCGGCAAGAGGATGTTTGTGTTTGGTTTCTGAAAATCTTCTGACAAGGACTTCGTCCGACGCGTCCAAAAATAAAAGTTTAGGGTTAAAGCCCTGGGCTTCTATAGTTTCCATAAGTTTGGGTAAATCTTTAATACGTTCGCCTTCGCGTATATCTATGCCCAAAGCTATATTTTCAAGGCTGGCACGCTCTTCTTTAACGTATTTTGCGAAATTGCCGAAAAGCGCAATAGGCAAATTGTCAACGCAGTAAAAACCGAAATCGCCAAAAATCTTAAGCGCCTGCGTTTTGCCAGCGCCCGATATTCCGGTAATAATAAAAAACTTTCCCTTCTTAGTCTGCTCCATGTTGGCTGCCGCCTTTCATTTTTTCTAAAAGTTTCTTATTGAATTCCTGCGCGGAACTGATTCCCTGCCCTTTAAGCCTCTGATTTAAGGCTGCGACTTCTATCAAAACGGCAAGGTTTCTGCCCGGCGTAACCGGAATGGTCAAAGAATTTATTTCCGCACCCAAAATTGAAGTGCGCTGCTGCTCTATGCCCGTCCTGTCTATAGTCCCAGTAGGCGCGACAAGGTTAACTTCCATTTCTATTTCCGCAGATTCTATTGAAGAACCCACGCCGAAAAGCAATTCAATATCCAAAATTCCCAAACCGCGGACTTCCATATAATGCTGAAGCATCGGCGGGCATGAGCCTATCAAAACGTGGCCGCGTCTGCGCTGGACTTCAACAACGTCGTCTGCCACCAAAATGTGGCCGCGCTTAATAAGTTCAAGCGCACATTCGCTTTTGCCTATGCCGGAATCACCGCGTATCAAAACGCCCAGACCCGAAACTTTAACAAGCACACCGTGAATGTGCGTGCGCGGAGAAATGCAATCGTCCAAATAAGCCAGCAATTCCGCAACCAAAGTAGAAGTGTCAAGACTGGTGGTAAATAAAGGGACGTCGTTTTCCTTGCAGGCCTGTTTTATGCCGGGGAGAACCTTCATTCCCGCGGTTACAATTACGCACGGGACGCTGTCGCCCTCAAGCATTTTTTTAAAATTTGATTTAAGAGTATCGTAAGGCAATTTCGCACAGAACGCGTATTCCCCGCGGCCGATTATCTGTATTATTTCCCCGCGGTAATTTTCAAGGTGTCCGTCCAATGCCAAACCGGGGCGGTTAACGCTTGCTTTTGTAATCTCTCTTTTAAGATTTTTTTTACCGCAGAGCAGCTGGAGGCCCAAGTCTTTTCCTTTGGCCTCCATAAGCTGCGCAACGGTTACTGTTCTTGCAAATTCAGGCATCATATAAACTTATTTTGAAGCCTTTATAGGCTGGATAAGGCCGTAAGTTCCGTCAAGCCTTTTGAAAATAAGGTTTATCTGTTTGGATTCTTCGTCAAGGAACATCCAAAACGTATAGCCCAGCCTTTCCATTTCGTAAGCGGCGTCTTCGGGGTTCATAGGGAGGACTTCAACCTGTTTAATAACCGAAAATTTGACGTCGTTCTGGGGCGCAAAGACCGCTCCGTAATAAGAAGCAATGTCTTCTTTCTGAACTTTTTTATTCTGAACGTTTTTGCTTTTATTCTTTTTGATTTGTACTTCAAGTTTTGCCACGGCGGCGTCTATTGCTTTATATAAATCTTCCTCAACCGCTTTAGCAGTAAATTTCTTTTTCCCCGTGTGCACCGTAAGTTCCGCACGCTGGTTGATTTTTTTATCAACCGCCAAAACTATTTCCGCCCAAGCTTCCTCGCCGAAGAATTTATCAAGTTTGTCGGCTCTGGTCTGGCAATAATCTTTTATGGCCTCTGTAAGTTTAATATTTTTGGCTGTAATTTTAAGTTTCATAACGTCCTCCAAATTTACCCTTGGGGGTGGCCCCGTCTGGTAATTAAATCATTTGTTAGCAAGACTGTCAACCCGACGAACCGTTGCATCAAGACCGTTGTTTGTAAGTTATTAACGACGGAAGAATATGCGCCTCCCGATGTTTATATTATTCGGCAGAGGCGCATATTTTACAAGGGGACAATTTATTTTTTGAATGCTTTGGGGTGATATTCCTCTGGCTTTGAAGCATTCATAAGTTCTTTAAGCTGCATTTTCTTGACGGTAGGGTTGCCGTGAACTATAAACGAATAATTCTTTTCGTACCCTTCGGCATAAGCCGTGGCGCCGCCAAGCAGTTCATATTGGTCGGCAAACCAATCTCTGTCGCCGTCATTATCTCTTCCGTAGAAAATTTTATACGCGTTCAAATTTTCCATATTTTCTTTTGAATCGGAAGACGAATATCTTATAAGACTGTCGTCAAACTGTTCTTTCGGCAAAAAGGTTACATCGCCGTCTTTGGCAACAACCGCGCTGCGGCAAACAATAGCTTTTTGGGCTCCGCCTGCAAGCCTGCATATGGTAGTGCCCAATTCCCCGTCGGCAAGGACCTTTGCCAAAGAGTAAGCTTTATAGTTGGGGTAGATGTACTTTATAAAGAACGAACCCGTGGACAGGCGGATAATCATTACATAATTTTCGGTAGTGATTTTGTTGTTTCTTTTCTCGTAATATTTGACGTCTCTTGAATACAAAAAGCTGCTGTCTTTTTTTGATTTAAACAGTTTTACATTTTGGGAAAAGTCCGTGGAACTTTTGGTATCCGTTTCAACGTAAATAGAATCGGGGTTAATGCTGGCGTTTATCAAAGCGTTGCCGATAAGGAATTTTTCCTCTCCCGCAAAATCTTTAAACACGCTGAACGCTCTCAAGCCTTCAGTCTGGTAGTCAATATAAGTTTCGTAACCGTCGGAATCTTTAAGATACGTTGTTCTTCCTTTTTTATCTCTCTTTGTGGTGATAAAAGAATGGCCCGGGCTCATTACGTCGTAAAATTTCATTCCACCAGCGTTTTCGTATTCTCTTGTCTGGGTAAGTTTTCCGTCTTTATCATAAGAGCTTATTCTTACCGAAGAAAGATCGGGGGCAAGATTTATAAAATCGCCTCTGTCCTGTGCGGAACATTTTTTATAAACGGTTTCGTCGTCTTTGCATAAAGTGCGCCAGCCGTCTTTGCCGCCTCTTTCTTTGTCAAAAACGATACAGTCAAGCAGGTTGATTATGCCGTCGGCATCATCGCAGGTAATTTGATTTTCGTCATTCATAACGGAAGCGCGTTCCTGACTTGTGCCGTAGCGCGGGTTTGAATTATATCTTCCGTCAAGATATTGATCCGAAAGGCCGATTGCGTGGCCGATTTCGTGCAGTAAAGTAACATAGCGGTCTTTATGCGAAGTTATAAAAATAACCTGCGCGGAATATTGCCCTCTGCTGTCTTTCTGTGCGGCGGCATACCAGCCGTATTCAACGCTTCCGTCGTTAAGGGTTTGCGCTTTTGTATCGGAAAAAACAAAATGAACGTCAGCGGTATCACGCTGTTTTCTTTTTCTGTTTACGGCAAGGAATGCGTCCGAAAAATCATTGTCATCGCCTTTAATTTTGCCGCAGGGAACTTCCTGAAGTTTAACGGGTTTGGAAAGGATTTCGGAAATGTCTTTAAATTCCACGCCTCTTCCGCTCTCATTGATAAGACTCACCGATCCTTGCGTCCAATCGGTAAAAGCTCTTGATACTTCCGCGGAAAGAACAGGCGTTTTTTCCTGCGAAAAATTATCTATGCAATAAGTTATGGGTTTATTATAGGCAATCTTATATATAAGCTGCGTTGAAGAATCATTATGTTCTTCAACAGTATCAAGAACGCCCCAGGGGGATTTTGCAAACGCGGGGCAGGATAAAGCCAAAGCTAAAGCAACCGCCGATATTTTGTTCATACGGGTCACTCCATAAGTATATTAAGGCAGGCCGGCTTTACCGAAATCGTCAAAACATCTTTAGCTTCTTTGGGTTCTCCGTCAATGTGATAATAAAAAGTTCCGGGGCAATGAATTTCGGCGCTTTTTATTTTAAAATTCTTTGTTACGTTGACAGGGGACAGCCCTTTGACAAAAAAATTCGGCAAACTTAACAATAAACGGAAAGGATTGGCCGCTTCAACCGTAACCATATCCAGATATCCGTCGTTAAGACTGGCCTGCGGGGCTATTTTAAAGTTACTGCCGTACTGGCGTCCGTTTGCAAAAACCAGAGTCAGCGGGGCGCAGCTTAAAAACCGCCCGTCATCAAGTTTCATTTCTATGTAGCGCGGGGTATGATGAAGAACTTCTCCGAAACCTATTTTAAAGTACGGCCACATGCCGCGCTTTCCGGTTTTGCCCTGAACGTCAAACTTATGGGCAATGTCGGCTTCAATGCCGACCCCGGCTAAGTTTACGAAGTATTCCCCTTGAACAACCCCGACGTCGCATAAAACAGGTTTTGAGTTACTTATGTTGCGGCAGGCAAGGCGGACATTATTTAAAGGACAGCCGATTTCTCTGGCCAGTCCGTTGCCGCTGCCTCGGGCAATTATCCCCAGTGCGCACTTTGTGCCCGCAAGACTTTGCACCGCTTCGTTTATCGTCCCGTCCCCTCCTGCGACGATAACACGCTCTTTCCCCTCTTCAACAGCCGCAGCCGCAAGCTGTTTCGCATGACCCCTGCTTTGAGTAAAAACTACCTGCGCGCCATTAAAATTTTCTTTAATGCACGCGACAAGTTCGTCCAAATTCCGCCCCTTTCCGGATTTCGGGTTGATGATGAACAACGTTGTACTGTTAGAAGCATTACCCATATTTATGATATACTTTATAATATTTTGAGGTAAAATTTATGAAAAGTCAACAGGTACGCGACAGTTATCTTAATTATTTCAATAAAAAGGGCTTGCCTATAATCCCCTCAAGCTCTCTTATTCCGCACGGGGACCCGACGCTTTTATTCACTTCCGCGGGAATGGTTCAGTTTAAAGCCAACTTCCTCGGGCTTAAAAAAGATCTTAAAAACGCCACAACCGTACAAAAATGTTTAAGGACGACGGATATAGACAACGTCGGCTTTACCAAAAGACATCTTACGTTTTTTGAAATGCTGGGCAATTTTTCTTTCGGCGATTATTTTAAGAAAGAAGCGATACCCTGGGCATGGACATATCTTACCGAAGTTTTAAAGATAGACAAAAACAAACTTTACGTAAGCATTTATAAAGGCGGCATCGCGCCGCGTGATCAGGAAGCATACGATGCGTGGTCGCAATTTGTTGATAAAAAAAGAATTTATGAATTCGGCGAAGACGACAATTTTTGGACAATGGGCCCCACGGGTCCCTGCGGCCCCTGCAGCGAAATTTATTATGACTTCGGCGAAGAAAAGGGCTGCCCGAACTGCGCCAAAAACGGCATAGCCTGCAACTGCGGAAGATTTGTTGAAATATGGAACCTGGTTTTCACCCAGTTTAACCGCAGAGAAGACGGCAAGCTTGATATGCTGCCACAGAAAAATATTGATACGGGTATGGGTCTTGAAAGACTTTGCATGGTTATGCAAAACGTTGATAATCCGTTTGATACGGACCTTTTTACGCCCATTATCGCTCAAACAAAAAACATTTTGAATATTGAAGGCAAAACTCCGCTTGAAGTTTCAACGCTGCGCATAGTGGCCGACCACACAAGAGCGGCTTCCTTCCTTATTGCAGAAGGCATTTTGCCCTCAAACGAAGGCCGCGGCTACATTCTGCGCCGTCTGATAAGGCGCGCCGCGCGTTACGGCAAACTTATGGGCAGGAATACGCCCTTTTTGCACGAACTTGTGCCCGTTACCGCAGAGATATATAAAGGGATATATCCAGAACTTCTGCCCGTGCTGTCGCACATTATAAGCACACTTAAAACAGAAGAAACAGCTTTCTTTAAAACGCTGAACGAAGGCGAAATAAAATTGCAGGACATCATAAAGAACAGCAGCGGAAAAGTTTCAGGCGAAGAAGCTTTTAACCTTTACGAAACTTTCGGTTTCCCTCTTGAATTAACAAAAGAAATACTCGGGCAGAAAAATATTGCTCTTGACGAAAAGGGCTTTTACGAAGCGCAGAAGAAAGCAAAAGCCAGTTCAAAGACGGAAATTGACGAATTTGAAAAAGAAAAAGTGCTTGCCATGCAGCAGCTTGAAAGCAAAATACCCGCAACGGTTTTTACGGGCTATGACGAGCTTGAAAGCGAAGCAAAAATACAGGCGCTTTTGACAAAAGAATATAAGCGCGTTGACGAACTTGCGGGCGAAGGCTACGCAGTGTTTGACAAATCTCCGTTTTATGCACAGTGCGGCGGACAAATAGGCGATACCGGTGCAGCATTCACAAAAACCGCAAAGGCGCAAATTTCAGATACTCAAAAACCGCAGGAAAAACTTTATCTTCATAAAATAAACGTTATAAACGGCTCTCTCAAAAAGGGAGAAAGCGTAACTCTGGCGGTAAACCGCACGGAACGTGCTAAAACTGCCGCCAATCACAGCGCAGTGCACGTAATCAACGCCGCGTTAAGGCACGTTTTGGGCAATCAGGTACATCAGGCGGGCTCGTTTGTATCTCCCGAAAAATTAAGATTTGACTACACCGTGGCTTCCGCGCCCACAAAAGAACAGCTTGCACAGGTTTGGCAGAAAGCAAACGAAATTATTTCTTCAGGCCTGAAGGTAGAAACGCAGGTTCGCCCTCTTTCTGATGCGCAGAAATTGGGCGCGACAATGCTGCTTGGCGAAACTTACGCAGATCCCGCAAGATTTGTTCTTATTGCAAAAGACGGCTTCAAAAATCCGCAAGACAGGGCAAGCCTTGAGCTTTGCGGAGGAACACACGTAAAGAATACTTCCGAGATAATAACTATCCGCATAACCAAAGAAAGCGCAGTTTCCGCAGGCGTCAGACGTATAGAAGGCGTGGCGGGGCTGAGCGCCGTTGAAAGTCTGGCGCAAGACGCTAAGGCTGCGGAAGAAGCCGGCAAACTGCTTAATGCAACACCCGAAGAACTTTGCAAAAAGACCGAAGCTTTAGTTGAAAGCGAAAAGGCCCTTCGCAAAGAAGTTGCAGACTTAAAACGTAAGCTTCTTGGCGGGGCAGACAAAACGGCGCAAAAAGAATTTAAGCTTAAAAACGGTGCGGACCTGTTGGTTTTCAACGCAGGCGACACGGAAATAAAAGAATTAAGAAATCTTTCCGATAATATGGCCGATAAAAACCCCGGTAAAGTTATTTTAATATCCGCGGGCGGCAACGGCAAAACGTCGTTTGTAGTAAAAAGTTTTAAAGGCGGGGCAAAGGCAAACGAAATTGCCAAAGCAGTCGCGGCAACCATAAACGGACGCGGCGGCGGAAAAGAAGATTTCGCACAAGGCGGCGGAGAAGCCAAAGCCTGGGACGAATTTACCGCTCTTATAAAGAACCTTTAGCTTGTAGTTTGATAATTATATTTGTTATAATTAGATATCCGGTTCGTTAAGGATGTTAAAAACCGGCGGAAGTTTTTTCGTCTGTCTTTGACAGGCGTAAGAAAGATTTCAGGAATCGGTTGGGTGGCTGAGCGGTCAAAAGCAACGGTCTGTAAAACCGTCGGGCGTGCCCTACATAGGTTCGAATCCTATCCCAACCATTCTTATAAAGATTTTCAACCGGCGTTGTGGTAGCGTCGGGAAGCGGGGATTTTCTCCGCAGAAAGCAGTAATTTATGTGATAAATAGGACCCGAGTCAAATCCTATAATTACACAAGGTATAAAATGAACGAAACATATCTACCTTCCGTACAGGAAGCAGAAGCAAGCAGGAAATGGCATCATATTGACGCCGATGGCAAAACCTTAGGAAGACTTGCCTCAGAAGTGGCTGTTCTTCTTATGGGCAAACATAAAAGAACTTATACACCCAATATGGACTGCGGTGATTTTGTCGTCATTACAAATGCGGCAAAAATAAAAATTACCGGCAATAAATTGGAAGATAAAGTTTATTTTTCTCACTCCGGCTATGCAAAAGGCGGAAAAGAAACTCCCTATAAGAGAAAGATTGAAAACAATCCTTCCGAAGTTATTGAGCTAGCGGTTTACCGCATGCTGGATAACAATAAACTCCGTGCAAAAAGAATGAAAAGACTCAGACTTTTTAACGGTCCCGAACATTCTTTTGCAGAAAAGGTAAATAAATAAGGGTGGATTTATGACAGAAACTAAAAAAATCAGAGTCGGCAGAAGAAAAACATCCGTTGCCCAGGCAGAAGTCATTAAAGGTTCAGGCAAAATTATAATCAACGAAAAGCCGTTGGAAGATTATTTCCAGGGCTGCCCCAGGCTTAGAGATACGGTAGTTTCTCCGTTAGCCGTAATTAAAGCAGAAAAGAATTACGACGTAAACGTTAAGGTCTACGGCGGCGGTATCGCCTCACAGGCAGGCGCAATACGTCACGCCATTTCAAGATCACTTCTTGTTCTTGGCGAAGACACAAAAAAGATTCTTAAGAAAGAAGGCTTTTTGACCAGAGATCCCAGAATGGTAGAAAGAAAGAAACCGGGACAACCCAAAGCAAGAAGACGCTTCCAGTTCTCCAAACGTTAATCTTACGTTTCGGACAAACTTTAAAACCCCGCTTAACGGCGGGGTTTTTATTTGTTACGGCAAACATTTGCCGTTAATCGGGCTGTTCCTGCAAAAAAGCAAACGATAAAAGTTCTTTATATTTCTTTTGTTGTAAAGATTTTTGAATCAAATGAACAAAAACTTATCATTTTTATAGCGGACTGAAATTCATAAAAATCTATAAAATACTTTTCGGTTCTGCTTATATAAATACAGTAAACCCTGCCGATACCGTCGACAGGGTTTACCCATTATTAGTTTCCTTCATTTCTCGCCTTACTCCCGCTTGTGCGGGACCCTCCGTCAGGCCGCACCCCGTAACTGCGACTTCGCTACTTTTTCCTTCCGGGGCCGCCTTTCCTTGGTTTTATTATATTATAATCGCCAAAAGCAAAAATTCAACCCCTTATATTTGCCTTGTCTCGGGATTTTTTGTTATCCTGTAGGTAACCGACGTAAAAGTTGTGTCAAAAGAGGAGAATATGTTAAAGAAACTTTTTGCATTACCGTTGCTTCTTTTACTGAGCGTCTTCTGCTTAGCAGAAACATTAACCGTATATCATACCAGCGACACTCACGGATTTTATTTTCCACGCCTTATAGACGGGAAAAACATCGGCGGTTTTGCCGCCCTTGCCAAATTGGTCAGCCTGGAAACAAACCCTTATCTCCTTCTTGACAGCGGGGATTACACCTCGGGCACAGCAGAAGCAAAAGAAACGAAAGGGGCTCTGTCTGTAGATTTCTTCAATAAGCTTCATTATAATGCGCTGACCATAGGCAACCATGAAGGCGACTTCGGCGAAGACAATATGCTTGTAAACCTGCAAAATTTCAAGCCGGACGTATTGGCATTAAACGTATTTGATAAAAAACTTAAAACCTATCCGCAGAATGTTAAGCCCTACGCAATTTATAATATCAGCGGCAAAAAAATAGTCGTGATAGGTGTGGCAAAAGACCCTAACCCGAATTTTACCAGAATAAAAACTTCAGGCGACAGAAAAAAACTTAAAAAGATAATGCACGAAGTCGTCAAATTCAACCCCGATGCGGTAATAATGATTATTCACAATTCAGTTTCTGACGACAAACACGAAGTTTCCACCCGCCCCGACCAACTTATAAAGGGCATCGGCGGCATAAACCTTGTACTTGGAGGACATGCACATAAAATTGTTCAGAATAAAGTTATAGACGGCGTAACTTATGTTGAAAGCGGGGCAGAGCTGCGCGGAGTCAGCAAAATTGATTTGGAATTCAACGAAAAGACAAACAAACTTGAAAGCATACATTCTCAATATATAACGCTTGACGTTGATAAAATAGGGCAGGATAAAGATATTGAAGCCTTTGCGGAAGAGCATCGCAATAAAGATTTGGACACCGTAATAGCGCAAGCGAACGAAACCCTTTACAAAGACAGCCAAGACGAGAAGAAGGGCATTGACAGCCCCCTGGGCAATATCTTCGCCGATCTTGTAAAGCAGCAAACGGGAGCGGACATAGGCATGCAAAACAGCGGCGGAGTACGCGTTGACATTGCAAAAGGCCCGATAACAAAAAGACTTGTCTTTGAAGTTTTCCCGTTCCCCAACAAAACAATGGTGGTAAAAGTTAACGGAAACTTTATAAAGAAAATGGTTCTTGTTTCGCTGCGTGAAGACAGAAGCCTTTTCCAATATTCCGGAATGAACGTGGTTTATACTTATAAGCATAACAGACCTGAACTTGTTTCGTTAACCGTTAACGGCAAACCGATTGAAAACGAAAAACTTTACACCATTGCGGTAAACGATTATATCGCACAGGGCAATTCGGAAGGTTTTATGTTCAAAAAAGTAACGGACAAAAAACTTTTCAGCGATAAAGGAATCAGCCAGATTTTTATAGATTATCTTTCGGCTCACCCGGAAGGAATAAACGCTCAGACAACAGGAAGAATTAAAAAAGCCGAATAAAAATGAAAAAGATATTTTTGCTTGCTCTTGTCTGCGCGGCGCTTTGCGCCTGCGGAGACGAGCATAATGTTTCTCTAACAATATTTCACACCAATGATGTGCAGGGCTTTTACTGGGACAGACCTTACGCCGAAAACGGCAACAAACCCGCAGGCGGTTTCGCCGTGCTTAAAAGCATGCTAAATAAGCGCGAAGACCCTTACCTGCTTTTTGACTGCGGCGATACTTTTGCAAAAACGCAGGAAGGCCAGCTTGGCAAGCTTGACGGTGCAATAAATATAATGAATTCAGTGGGATACAGCGCCGCAACTTTAAGTGCTTCAGACTTTGCTTTGGGGTGGGACTCCATTGAACCCGCCGTGGCAAAAGCCAAATTCCCGATAATACTTTCAAACGTAGAAACGCGGGACGGCACACAACCGAAATACACAAAAAAATACGTTATTCTTAAAACAAACGGAATCAGGGTTGCCGTGTTGGGAGTAGTGTCAAAAGCGGACTTCCCCGCCACGCTCAGAAACAGCGGGCTTCAGGTTTTGGACGAAGTGGATATGATAAAAGGTCTTATCCAAAAAATTAAGAAAAGCAACCCCGACGCAATAATAGTGCTGAGCAGTTTGGGCTTTGAACTTGAATCCTCCGCACCGCGCACGGACGAAAGGAATCTTGCCGAAGAAATACCAGAAATTAACTTGATTTTAGGCGGCAATGCAGAGTTTTCCGCAAGACCTTCGGAAAAGATATCCAACACATATATTACGCGTGCGGCCCCGATGCTGAACGAAGTTAAAAAAACAGACATCATTTTTAACAATGATAATAAAATAACGGGATACGAAGACAAATCCGTCATTCTTGACGCCAGAACTTTCGGCAGAGATGAAGATACCCAGGCGCAGATAGACCGCCTGAGAAAAGCAATCAAAAGAACGGCGAGCAGGAAAATAGCCACGCTTGCCGCCGACCTTAAAAACTATTCAGACAAACCATCAGGTCTTGGCACGTTTACCGCACAGTGCATTAAACGCTGGGGGCACAGCGATATCGGCTTAATAAACTCAGACGCATTTTTGACCGACCTCAAAAAAGGTCCGCTTACAGAAGTTGAGCTGCAAAGCACAATACCCTTCAGTGACAGAGTTATGTTTTTAAAAATGCGCGGCGATGAATTTAAAAATGCTCTTGAGCACAGTATGACCGCAAAAAATAACTGGCCGCAGACGGCAGGGCTTGAAGTAGTTTATGATTCGCAAGCGCCCGTCGGTCAAAAAATTAAGAAAATTACAATAAACGGGCAACTGCTTAAGGACGATACCATTTATAATATTTCCGCCTCGGACCATATAGTTGACGGAGGATTCGGGAACGACGAATTTTTAAACGTTTTTGAATTCAAAAACACCGACAGAACAGTGCGCGATATTATGCGCTGGTGCTTTTATACCCAGTCTTACGTTGCCGAACCTAAGCCCGACCAATGGATTGATTTAAGAAAATAATGTCTTTTATAAAGCCTCTGAAAATAGGCGGGTTTACCTGCCGAAATAATCTCGTCCTCGCCCCTATGGCCGGGATAACCGATACGCCTTTCAGGATAATGTGTCTTAAAGGCGGGGCGGGGCTTGTCTGCGCGGAAATGGTAAGCGCAAACGCAATAAAATACGCAAACGCAAAAAGCATACAGATGTTAAAAACAGATTCAAAAGAGCACCCGCTTTCAATGCAGGTCTTCGGCGGGGACGCACAAACAATAGCTCTTGCCTGCCAAGCCGCGCAGGAACGCGGCGCCGATATAATAGACATCAACGCGGGCTGCCCCGTAAAAAAGGTTAATAAAAGCGGCGCGGGCTGCGTTCTGATGAAAGACCCGCAGAAACTGGCGGAAATAGTAAGCGCGGCGGTAAAAAGCGTAAAAGTTCCCGTAACTTTAAAGACAAGAGTTTCACTTAACAGAACTGATATTTTGGCGGTATTGCTTGCAAAAATTGCGCAGGATAACGGCGCTGCGGCAGTAACTCTGCACGCAAGAGCCGCTGTTGATATGCATAGCGGGCCGGCCAACCTGAAAGCACTTGAAGACGCCTGTAAAGCCGTCAGCATTCCCGTAATAGGCAACGGCGGCGTGATTGACGAAGCAAGCGCAAAAGCTATGTTTGAAACGGGGGTCAGCGGAATAATGATAGGCCGCGGCGCAATAGGCAACCCTTTTATATTTTCAGAACTTTGCAACGCTTTCAACGGCAAAGCACAAACAACGCTGGCCACGGAAGAAAAATTGAAATTATTTTCGGAACTGGTTGAAGAAAGCGTCCGCTTTTACGGAGAAAGAACAGGCATCAGCCGCAGCAAAAAAACCGTAGGTTACTGGGTAAGAAATTTTGAAGGTTCTTCCGCCGTGAGAGAGAAATTTGTCCGCGCGGAAACGCTTAAAGAAGCCCGCGAAATTTTGTTAAACGCCGCAGGCAATAAAAAAATATAATTAGTTATGCCCGAAACTCCATTGATGAAACAATACAAACAGATTAAAAGCCAGAATCCCGATATTCTGCTTTTCTTCCGCTTGGGCGACTTTTATGAAATGTTCGGCGAAGACGCAAAAGAAGCAAGCGCAATTCTGGGTTTGGTTCTCACTTCGCGCGCAGGCGAACCGATGTGCGGCGTACCTTATCATTCGGCAAACACTTATATTTCAAAACTTCTCAAAGCGGGCAAAAAGGTTGCAATTTGTGAGCAAATGACGGATTCGGCAGACCCGAAAACAAAACTTTTTGAACGCAAAATAATCCGCATAATAACACAAGGCACTATTCTTGAAGACGCAATGCTTGACGCAAAAGCTTCAAATTATCTTGTTTCTTTGCAGATAACGCCTTCGGGCTGGGGCATGGCCTGCCTTGAAGCTTCAACGGGTGATTTTTGGATAACGCAAAATGATAAAGACGAAAACCTTATCGCTCTGGCAGATTTGCTGGGCAGCGTTAATCCGTCAGAAATTTTAGGTTCAAAAGAAGCTCTTGCCAAACTTAAGGCAAAAATTATGCTGCCCGCGGATATTACGCTTTCGCCTGTTTCAGCCGTACAGGATATTGAAAACCTCCCCGAAACCTGGCCCGGGATTTTAAAAAGCACTCCGCTCGCGCTGAAAGCCGCTTTGGCCTGCGTCAAATACGTAAGCGCGACAAATGCAGATTTTAAAGAATACTTTACTCCCGTTTATAAAGAAACCGCAGATTACCTTCAGTTGGACGGCAATGCGGTTAATACTCTTGAAGTCGTTTCAAGCCAGTACGGCGGACGCAAAAACACGCTTTGGGGCGTTTTGGACTATACGCAAACGCCGATGGGATCTCGCCTGCTAAAAGAATGGCTGCTTCACCCTCTTTTAAATAAACCCGAAATAGAATCGCGCCAGATTTGCATTGGAAATCTTGTGAATAACGAGGCAGCGCGCGACAGGCTTGCGCTTCTGCTGAAAGATATCTGCGATATTGAGCGTATAATGAGCCGCGTCGCCGCAGGTACCGCAACGCCAAGGGATTTGGCAGGCCTGCGCTCTTCTTTACTGCTGAGAGATAAATTTGAAGAATGGTTCAAAGAATATCCTTCGCTTTTGCCGCAGATAAAAGAAACTTTTGAAGAAAATGCATCTGCCTTAAAAGAAATTTCGGCTTTGCTTTTTGCCGCAATAGACGAAAATCCTCCCGCCAAGCAATCAGACGGCGGCATTATCAGGCGCGGCTATAATGCGGAACTTGACGAGCTTACCGAACTTAAACACAACGCGGGAAAAGCGCTTGAAGATATCGCACTGAGGGAAAAAGAAAAGACCGGAATTCCTACTCTCAAAGTAGGCTACAACAGCGTCTTCGGCTATTACATAGAAGTTTCAAAGGCGCAGGCGGGCAAAGTTCCTTATAATTACGTCCGCAAACAGACGCTTACAACGGGCGAACGCTTTATAACCGACGAACTCAAAGAATTGGAAAAGAAAATTCTTTCCGCAGAAGACAAAAGCTTAAAAATAGAGCTTGCCCTGTTTGAAGAAATTAAAAAATACCTTTATCACAAAATTGACATACTCAAGGCAACCGCGCAGGCTTTGGCGCAGGCCGATTGTTTTTACGGCCTGACAATAGCTGCAATAAACGGAAATTATATAAAGCCTTCAATATTGCCTTCGGGCGAGGCTATGCTGATAGAAAAAGGCCGCCACCCGATAGTGGAGCAGAACATTCCCGCGGGAAGCTTTGTGCCAAACGATGTTTTTGTCGGCGGGCAGGGGCCGCAGATTATTATGATAACGGGCCCGAATATGGGTGGCAAAAGCGTCTATTTGAAGCAGACCGCGCTTATCACAATTATGGCGCAGGCGGGCAGTTTTGTGCCCGCAAAAACCGCGCAAATCCCTTTAACAGACAAAATTTTAACGCGTATAGGCGCACAGGACGCTTTAAGTTTGGGGCAGTCAACCTTTATGGTGGAAATGCGCGAAACCGCGCACATTCTTGCCAGCGCAACACCCGCGACTTTGGTGCTTTTGGACGAAGTGGGCAGAGGGACTTCAACTTTTGACGGCATTTCAATAGCCTGGGCCGTGGCGGAATTTTTGTATAAACCGCACGGACAGGGACCGAAAGTTCTTTTTGCCACGCACTATTTTGAACTTACGGAACTTGAAAGCAAATACGCAAAAATTAAAAACTTTCACGTTGCCGTAAGCGAGTATAAAACCGAAGACGGGGAATCAAAACTTAATTTTCTCTTTGAAGTCCGCCCCGGGGCCGCGGATAAATCTTACGGCATACACGTAGCGCAGATTGCGGGTCTGCCCAAAAGCTGTATCCTAAGAGCTGAGAAAATCCTTAAAGATTTGGGCGAAAAAGAAAACACGGGCATAGTCAAAAAAGAAGCACAGGGGCCTGATTTGTTTTCAAGCCCGATACTGGAAGAGCTTAAATTGCTTGATACGGATTCCACCACCCCGCTGCAAGCCATACAAATACTTTCCGAATGGAAAAAGAGGCTGCAATGAACATAATTAAAGTTTTAGACCGCGATACTGCAAGCAAAATCGCCGCAGGCGAGGTTATTGAGCGCCCCGCGGGAGTTCTTAAGGAACTTGTAGAAAACAGCATAGACGCAGGCGCGACGCTGATAAACATAGATATAGAAGCGGCGGGAAAGAAACTTATTCGTGTAAATGATAACGGAAAAGGGATTTCGGCCGAAGATTTGCCGCTTGCCCTGCTGCGCCACACAACAAGCAAAATATCGGTATTTGAAGATTTAAACAAACTTTCCACTTTCGGCTTCCGCGGAGAAGCTTTATTTTCTGTTGCGGCAATAAGCAAATTGAAAATATCCTCCTGCTGCGACGGCCAAAGCGGCAATATGATAACCGCGGAAGGCGGCAAAATTTCGGGCCTCAGTCCCGCGCCGTCATTGCAGGGAACTACCGTTGAAGTAAGAGATTTGTTTTTTAACACGCCTGCCAGACTTAAATTTTTAAAATCCGACGCAGTGGAACGGGGACACCTTCTGCGCTGTGCAGAAGAAGCAGCCATGGCAAACCCGCAAACGGCTTTTAACGTCAAAACCGACGGGACAAAAATCTATAATCTGCCGCCGCAGGATAATAACGAAGAAGGTCTGCGCAAAAGACTTTCCAAAATATTGGGCGAAGAACTTACAAAAGATTTACTTTATATACAAGATAAAACATTCGGGTTCCGCGCGTTTGTATCGCCGGCGGAAAAGCTTTGCGCGGCAAGGGACAATCAATTTTTCTTTGTAAACAAACGCCCCGTTAACTGTAAAATTTTACAGCAGGCGCTCTTTAAAGCTTATCAGCCTTACCGCGCGAAAGACAAATTCCCCGCGGCGGTAATTTTTCTGGATATGCCTGCAGACGAATTTGACGTAAATATCCACCCGCAGAAAAGAGATATAAAGTTTGCCGACGAATCTGCCGTATTCAATTTCATCTTCCGCAAAATATCTTCATTCATTTTGGCAACGCAGCAAAGTGCGAAACTTGAACTTTCTCCGAGTTATGAACGTCAGCAAGTTGATGCGCCCGCAGTTCCGCCCGCTCCGTTTGAAAAAGCGGCCGACGCAGAAGCTTTAAGCAAAATTTTAAATACGAATATAGAAAAGAAACCTGATCTTTTTGAAGCCAGAGATTTTGAAGAGCCCAAACGTTATTCCGTGCCCGAGCGAGAACCCGAGCAGATAACTTATCCCCATAACGAAAGCAAAACTTCAGACGGGCCAGCGTGGTGGACACCGCCTTATAATTATCTGGGGCAGATACATAACAGCTATCTGGTATTTGAAAATCCCGTCGGGCTTGTGCTTGTTGACCAACACGCCGCGCAGGAAAGAATTTACTTTGAAGAATATATGGATATGCTTGAAAAAGGCACGACAAAAGTTCAGCCGCTGATGTTCCCCGTAAGCGCGGAAGTTTCTGCCAGCGGGGCCGAAAGCATAATGTCCTGGCAAGATACCTTAAGACGGGCGGGGTTTGAAATATCACGCTTCTCCCCAAGAACTATTTTGGTAAATACCGTGCCCGCTCTTCTAAAATTTGAAGAGCATACCTTAAGAGAATTTATAACCCAGCTTTCGCAGATTTTGGGCAATCCCGCCAAGTCAAGCGACAGTCTGAAATATAAACTGATTTCTACAATGGCGTGCAAAAAATCAATAAAAGCGGGCGAAAAGCTTGAAAAAACACAGGCCGACGCGCTGATGCAAAACCTCAAAAAATGCAAAGACGGCATGCACTGCCCGCACGGACGCCCGACGGTTATAACCTTAGACGTAAAAGAAATAACAAAAAAATTCGGCAGAACCTCAGATATCTGAGCGCAATAAAACTAGCACGCTTGGGACGCGGAATAATATTTCTTTTGGAAATAATGCGCCAAATTGACAAGATTTATCAATACGGGCACTTCTATCAAAGGACCGATAACTGCTGCAAAAGCCACGGGTGAAGCAACGCCGAATACCGCTATTGATACAGCTATTGCAAGCTCAAAGTTATTGCCCGCGGCCGTAAAAGATATTGCGGCGGCTTTAGGATAGTCGGCCCCGAATTTTCTGCTTAAAAAGAACCCGCCCGTAAACATAATCACAAAATAGAAACACAAAGGAATTGCAATTTTAATAATGTCAAAAGGCATTCTTACAATTTCTTTACCCTGAACAGAGAACATTATCACTATCGTAAAAAGCAAAGCTATAAGCGTTATCGGACTGATTTTTGGCAGGAATTTTATGTTATACCACTCTTCACCTTTGGCCTTTATTGCGCCGTAGCGCACAATAATGCCTAAAATAAAAGGTATGCCCAGATAAATTAAAACGCTTTTGGCTATCATAGCCGCGTTGATGTTTAAAACCTGCGCCTTAAAGCCGAAAAACGGAAGCATAAAAGTTATAAAGAACCAGGCATAAGCGGCAAAAAATACCACCTGAAATATACTGTTGAAAGCAACCAGTCCCGCAGCGTATTCCCCGTCGCCGCCTGCAAGTGAGTTCCAGACAATCACCATTGCTATACAGCGGGCAATGCCCATTATTATCAGACCGACCATATATTCGTAATTGCCCGATAAAAATATAAGCGCCAGAAAAAACATAAGAAGCGGGCCCGCAATCCAGTTCAAAAACAATGACAAAGAAAGCAGCTTTTTATTTGTAAAAATTTTAGGCAGTTCTTCGTAGCGCACTTTTGCCAGAGGCGGAAACATCATCAAAATAAGCCCCAAAGCAAGCGGAACGTTTGTAGTGCCGACGGTAACTTTGGCCATTGCGGTTTGTATTCCCGGTATAAAGAACCCCGCGCAAACGCCGGCAACCATTGCCGTAAAAATCCATAAAGTCAGATACTTGTCCAAAAATTTCATTCTTATATTATTCATAAATACCTCAAATTATTTGCAGCCGCAGTCTTTGGCGGAAGATTTTATTTCCGTCATTTTGCAAAATATTCTGCCCGCACGCCCGACGCCTGAGCGGCTCAGCTTATAATAAGCCCATTTGCCTTCGCGGCGGCAGGAAACTATGCCCGCGGCGCAAAGTATTTTCATATGATGGGAAAGCGTCGGCTGTCCGATTTTAAGCGCGGCAAGCAGCTTGCAGGCGCACTTTTCTCCGTCGCGCAGAAAAGCCAAAATGCGCAGGCGGTTAGGGTCGCAGAAAGCTTTAAAAATTTCTGCCGAAGTTTCAAATTTATCTTTCATATTATTTACTTCCCTTATAATTATTATATGATTACATATTGATATATGTCAATGTATAAACAAGGATATAAGGCTTAATAAGCGCACAAAAAAGCCCCGCGTTAACGGGGGTTTAAATATAAGTTAAAAATTTATTTGCCGGAGTATTTTTTTATTAAAGCCTTTTCCGCCACGGCGGGCATAACATCTTTAAGTCTGCCGCCAAGGCTGTAGGCTTCTTTTACCATCGTGGAAGTGAGATAGGTATATCTTGCGCTGGGCATCAAAAAGACCGTTTCCATTTCGCTGTAAAGCGCCCTGTTGGTATGCGCAAGCTGAAATTCGTATTCGAAATCGCTCACAGCGCGCAAACCTCTTATCGCTATGGTTGCTTTGCGGCTGCGCATAAAATCCACAAGCAGGCCGTTAAAACTTGTAACCTCAACGTTTGGAATGTCTTTTGTGCTTTCTTTTAAATGTTCAAGACGTTCCTGTACGCTGAAGACAGGTTTTTTATTGCTGTTTACCAACACGGCCACTATAACATGGTCAAACATACAGCTCGCGCGTTTGATTATATCAAGATGTCCGTTTGTAACAGGGTCAAAAGAACCCGGGTAAACCGCAATATTTTTCATAATAACCTCATACTTTATTATAATAATTCTATGAACAAAAATCCTTTTTCCGATGAGCTGTATAAGAAAAGAACAAAGAAAATAGAGCCTGATTTCCGCGGGGAATACTTTAGGGATCAGACAAAAATAATTCATTCGCAGCCTTTCAGAAGACTTAAAAGCAAAACGCAGGTTTTCGCCGCGCCTGACAATGACCATATTTGCACACGCATAGAACACGTGCTGCACGTGGCGACGATTGCCGTAAGCATCTGTAAAGGGTTAAAACTCAACGGAAATTGGCAGTTGGACGAAGAACTTGCTTTTGCCATAGGCCTGGCGCACGATTTGGGCCACGCCCCCTTCGGGCACGAAGGCGAAGCCGCTTTGGCCAAGAAAATTGCGCCCGCTCCATTTATGCACGAACTTAACGGTTACCGCGTTGTTGAACATTTGGTAAATTACGGAGAAGGTTTAAATCTCACCTACGCGGTTAAAGACGGAATAATCTGCCACTGCGGGGAAGATTTCAATAATAATGCGCTAAAACCCGCCGACGAACCCAATGATTTGGAAGCCATAAGAGACAGAAAACATTTGCCCACGACTTACGAAGGCTGCATTGTACGCTTGGCAGACAAAATTGCTTATTTGGGTCGCGACATAGAAGATGCCGTGAGAGAAAAGCTTATCACTCTTAACCAAGTGCCGGCGGAAGTTCAAAAAGAGTTGGGCAAGAGTAACGGGGAAATAATAAACACTCTCGTTTTGGACCTTACGGAAAATTCAAAGGACAAAGACTGTATAGGGTTTTCAGAAGAGAAATTTGCGCTCATAACGATACTAAAAGATTTTAATTATAAATATATTTACAGAAATGCCGCAATTTCCCAGCAGCGCGAAGTGCTGCAAAAAGCTATCGGGGAATTGTTTGATTATTATTCCGATTTATTTGAAAAATATCAATTCGGCAACGGATACCAGAAAGACTCTTTGGAAACGGCAAAAAACTTCGGGCGTTATATAACGGCGATGAAGCGTGTTTATAAAAAAGATATGACCTATCCCCAGCAAATAGTTACGGATTACATTGCGGGCATGACGGATTCTTTTGCGCTTAACTGTATAGAAACCGCTTTAAAATACCAGATAAAAATTTAGAATTTAACGATTTAAATATTTCTTAAAGAACGGAT
>Ga0183101_1000344_pt1 | contig 72283 bp, 64 predicted proteins | sample Biomet3_FD_127790 | JGI IMG/M metagenome (GOLD analysis project Ga0183101, IMG submission 127790) | Microbial communities from bioreactor (seeded with sewage sludge) at LBNL, California, USA - Biofuel metagenome 3 | ecosystem: Engineered > Bioreactor > Anaerobic > Unclassified ... | reverse complement strand
ATGTCGCGGCAACATGCAATACATTGATCATCAAGAATGCTAAGGGCGTTGATGTTACTGACAAATTACACATTACGAAGAACGACGGCTCGATCAAGATCAAACCTGCACCGCTGACAGTAACAACGGGAAGCGCTGAGAAGGTTTACGACGGAAATCCGCTGACAAAAGATGAAGCATCAATTGCCGGACTTGTCAATAATGAGACGGCGACAGTGACAGCTACAGGTTCACAGACTGATGTGGGACATAGCAACAATACGTATTCGCTTACATGGAACGGTACTGCAAAAGAAAAAAATTACACAGTGTCCGAGAGTCTCGGAACGCTGACCGTAACGCCGGCTTCAATGGAAGTAACAGCGCATGATTATACCGGCACATATGACGGAAACGCACATGGCATAACAGTAGATGCACCTGCCGGAGCAACAATCAAATACAGCACAAGCAATTCTGACAATGAAGCAGACTGGAGTACAACGAAACCTATGCTTACTCATGTCGGATCAGAAACCGTCTATGTAAAGGCCACAAAAGCAAATTATGAAACAAAGACCGCTCAGGCAACGATAACAATCAATCCGGCTGCGATCACGGTGACAACACCAAGCGTCAACAAGGTATATGACGGAGAAGCATTAACGGCAGCAGGAACGATCAGCGGATTTGTGAATAATGAGACAGCGATATTTACAACGACAGGAACGCAGACGGATGTGGGAACCAGCAGCAACACATATACGCTTGCATGGACCGGATCTGCACATCGGACAGATTACACAGTAAATGAAACGCTGGGAACATTGACTGTAACTGAGAATTCAGCAGAAATCGTAGTAACTACGACAGGCGGAGAATTTACGTATGACGGGCAGGCACATGGAGCGACCGTAACGGTTTCCACGCTGCCTAAAGGATACACGCTTGATACTGCGACATCGAATGCATCTGCTACGAATGTAACGACTAATGATGTCGCGGCAACATGCAATACATTGATCATCAAGAATGCTAAGGGCGTTGATGTTACTGACAAATTACACATTACGAAGAACGACGGCTCGATCAAGATCAAACCTGCACCGCTGACAGTAACAACAGGAAGCGCTGAGAAGGTTTACGACGGAAATCCACTGACAAAAGATGAAGCATCAATTGCCGGACTTGTCAATAATGAGACGGCGACAGTGACAGCTACAGGTTCACAGACTGATGCCGGAAGCGGTAGCAATACCTATGAGATTACCTGGGGAAATACAAATAAAGACAACTATGCAATAACAGAAAACCTCGGGACATTGAAAGTAAACAAGAGACCTATCACCATTACTGCCGGAAGCAAGTCGAAGATATTTGACAATCTACCTTTGACTTACAACTTTGCTTCACTGACAAATGGTACGCTCGCGGATAATCAATATGCGGTATATTCGGCATCCGGTACAATAACAAATCCGGGAACAGCACCGAATGTGCCTGATGTACATATTTACATTATGGAGACACCGACCCCTGCTTATGCAGTAAGAATGATGGCTGTCAATGAGCCGGTAGAGGTAACTGATAATTATCAGATCGAGAAAATAAACGGTGTGCTTGAGGTAACAGCTCAGACACCGACACCAAATCCGCCGGCAGCGGACAAGTACTCTCTGACGATCAATTATGTGGATCAGAATGGAAAGACAGTTGCTGACGCATATGCGAATCAATTTAACCAGAACGATCCTTATTCGGTAGATTCGCCGATAATAACGGGATATGAACTGGTCGACAGCACACAGGCAACAGTTGCAGGAAGCATGCCGGGACAGAATCTGACGGTCACAGTTGTATATAAAAAGACCTCAACTGAGCCGCAGAATCCAAAGACTCCGACAACACCGGCGAACAAGCCTCAGTCCGATAAATCGGCTGATACAGGCGACGGATTCAGTCTCATCACCTGGATGCTTCTCGCAATGATCGGAGCAGCAGGCGCTGTTGGAACAGGCTTTGCTGTCAGGAAAAGAGAAGATGACAACGAGTAAATGACTCAAATATTCTTAACAACCCTAATACCCTAATACCCTAATACCCAAAGATGAGCCGCAGACGAAAAAAGTCTGCGGCTTTTCTTTGCGCAATGAGCACTGTTTTACGCCCATTCACATTGACAATTAGCAGAAAATACAGTAAACTTAGACTATAATAATAAGTGGATGTGCTTATGTTTAAAAGCAAGATATGTTTCTGGGGAGGAGCATATCACGCAAAGCTATAGGGTTTAGTATAGGGCTTGAATTGAATACGGTTTTTGTACTAAATTGCCAGCTGCCAGAGCAAACAGAGTTTTGTTTATGGCGGTTTTTTTCACAGGAGCGCATCGATCATCTGCCGTGTGGAACTGAAAAGGGCAAACCGAAAGTGATTTCGGGACGCAAAACTACAGGGTCTTAAAGGGTTAAGACAGCCAGCTGCCATTTCTTCACAAGTTGAAACAAATGGCGGTTTTTTGTTTCTCAGCAAATAAAAAACCCACGCGGAAGGAGTTGTTAATTATGAGAGGTATGCAAAAACACAGGTCGTTTGACAGATGTGTTGCTGTCGTACTGGCGCTGCTGATGCTGTTGGTATTCCCGATAGTGTCGTTTTCTGATGTATTTGCTGGAAGCGAGCAGACATCGGAAGTGACTCAGCAGGTCGCGACAGACAGTACTTCTGTCGGCGGAGACGCTGTTGCCGGAGAAGAGGAGCTTTCGGAAACAGCTGATGCTGCGGAAGCAGAGCCTGCTGCGGAAGCGGAAGCAGAAACAGAAGCGCCTGCAGCAGCGGGATCTGCAGATATGAAAGATTCTGCAGATCAGGAATCAGATGCAGATGTACCGGCAGCAGCAGAAAAGAAAGATTCTGCGGAAAAGTCAGCAGAGACTGCTTATCCGCGTCAGACTTTCTCAAAAGAAGTTGACGGCACAACAGTAAGTGTAGTAGCTGACGAGGGAGCTTTTCCTGAGAATACTACTATGGAAGTAAGTGCAGTTCCTGACAGTGAAGTAAAAGATGCTGTCGAAGAAGCTGCAGACGGAGATCTTGCAGATATGGAGGCAATAGATATTACGTTCTATTGCGGCGGCGAAAAGGTACAGCCGAAGATCCCGGTCACAGTTCAGTTCTCGGGACTCGATATGGACGGAGATGGTATCGAAGTTTATCATATGAATTCCGACAACACGCAAGCAAGCAAACTTTCGGGGAGCGAATCAACAACAGCGGCAACTGTTGAAGCATCGACGTTCTCAATATATGTTCTCGGAAGCATCACAAAAGCTGAAAATGGCAAAACGTCATATGAAATGATCGTTGGCGGGACAACCAAACTAATTGAAGATAATCTTCGGTCAAGCGGTTCCTGGTCGACTAGCGACAGTTCTGTGGTAAGCATTACTGCGCAAAATACTGCAAAAGGCACATTCCCTACAGCTACAGTGAAAGCAAATTCAGTCGGGCTGGCGATCATTACTTATACGAAGGGAAATAGTACATCCAGTTTCTATATCACAGTTACAGGTGATACAGTCAAGGCTTGTTATTACATTCTGCTGCCTAACAATACTACGCCGACAGACGGATCACCTCAGCCTGCGACTAATTATTATCCTGCACAGGGTGACGCATATCATTCACTGATGGGCAGTATTACACTTGCAGCTTACCATCAGGTAAAGAACATTGCGGCTATATATAATGAATCCGGAGTTGATTCCAAATTATATACTGCGCCGTTTACGACATTGCCGGCGGAATTTGTAGCAGCGTATCCTGAGTGCAGCGGCAAGACTGTTGTATGGTATGTGATCAAGCAGGAGGGCGATTCGTACCCGCATGTTGACGGGTATGTAAAAGACGTAGATGTGGCGGTCACATATCATTCAAATTACGATCCGGATGCGACATACAAAGATGCTGCACATCAGGTAAATGGGGCTTCAGTTAATTATAAAACGGGTGATACATATAATGTGAGCGGATATGGTGCAACAGGGCTGACAGCAAGAACGGGTTATTCGTTCGCAGGCTGGAGTACGGACAAGAGTGCAACGCAAGCGCAGTATTCGGCAGATTCTACTTTCGTACTGCACAGTTCGGTTGATCTCTATGCGGTCTGGCAGAAAGCATCAACAATACAATATACCGTTACTAAGGTATGGAACGATAATAACAGCACTGCGGACAGACCGGATAGTGTTACGATCAATCTGCTGGCCAACGGAAAACCTACTGGCAAAACAGCAATTCTGAACGACGATAACAACTGGACATATACCTGGACAAATCTTGAAAAGACAGATGCGGCAGGTGCAGCTGTTACATACTCCGTTACTGAGGATGCTGTGGCGGGATACACTGCAGTAATAACGCCGTATAATAATGCTGCTTCGATAGTGTATGGTAATAAGATTGAAAACAGCGGAGGCAATTCTGTGAAGATCGGAAACGCTGCTGATCTGAGTGATTTCTTTGTTGCAGTCAAACAGGCTCAGAAGTTCTCACTCTGGACTGCGCAGCAACTGACTGCAGAACAGCAGCAGGCGATACGGCAGACTGTACTGGCAAATGACGGCAACGGACAGGATAAATTCGACTGGGAATTCCATACATTCCTCTCGGATATGGTAAATAAGGCATTTGCGGTATTTACAGGCGGGACACAGCAATACGCAACGACTGCAATAATATCTGTGACGGACAAGGGAGATCTCATGATCAATTTCCCTGACGGCAAGTGGAGCCATCTGCATTACGGACAGGCAACAGCAGCGACATCGGGGAGCACAGTAACCAATAAGCCGACCGGAGAGACTGTTGAAAAGACAGTTACAAAGACATGGAACGACCGGGACAATCTCGATAAAACACGTCCGTCGTCGATTTCTGTACAGCTTTACGCAAATGACGCAATATACGGGAGACCTGTTACAGTAAGCGGTACAGGGAATACCTGGACTTACAAATGGACGAATCTTCCGAAATACAGCAAGGGCAGCGCGATAGTATACACAGTTGAAGAAGTCAGTGTGCCTAACGGGTACACATCAGCACAGACGACTGCGACAAACGGCGACGTTACGATCACGAACAGCCATACGCCGGCAACTGTCAGTAAGACTGTTACAAAGGAATGGTCGGACGGAGGCAACCAGGACGGACTCCGTACGAACGGAGTACAGGTACAGCTTTATAACGGCACTACCGCAGTCGGAACAGCAGTCACATTAAATGCCGGTAACAATTGGACACATACATGGAACGATCTGCCAAAGAGCAGTAACGGAACGGACATAGTTTATTCCGTGCGCGAAGTCAGTGTGCCTGCGGGATACACTTCGGCACAGAAGATTGCAGCAAACGGTGATGTTACGATCACAAACAGCCATACACCGGCAACTGTCAGCAAGACAGTTACCAAGGCCTGGTCAGACAATAATGACCAGGATGGGATCCGTCCGTCCGGAGTACAGGTACAGCTCTATAACGGCATTACCGCAGTCGGAGAACCGGTCACATTAAATACCGGAAATAGCTGGACATATACGTGGAGTAATCTGCCAAAGTACAATAACGGCCAGCAGATCAATTACACAGTTCGGGAAGTCAGTGTGCCTGACGGATATACTTCGGCACAGACGACTGCAGCAAACGGTGCTGTTACGATCACAAACAGCCATACACCGGCAACTGTCAGCAAGACAGTTACAAAGGCCTGGTCAGACAATAATGACCAGGACGAGATCCGTCCGTCCGGCGTACAGGTACAGCTCTATAACGGTACTGCACCGGTCGGAGATCCTGTCACATTAAATGCCGGAAATAGCTGGACATATACGTGGAGTAATCTGCCAAAGTACAATAACGGCCAGCAGATCAATTACACAGTTCGGGAAGTCAATGTGCCTGACGGATATACTGCGACATCGACGGCTTCGGCAGATGGTGCGGTCACGATCACGAACAGCCATACACCGGCAACAGTAGAAAGAACTGTTACAAAAGTATGGAATGACAATAATAATGCGTATGAAGCAAGGACAAGGAGTGTTCAGGTACAGCTTTATGCAGACAATGAAGCATATGGAGAGCCGGTCACTCTGAGCGGCGGAACCGATAATGCAAACAGCGGCTGGACATATACCTGGACAAACCTGCCGCAGAAAAAGGCCGGAAAAGACATTACTTACACTGTTAAGGAAGTTAGTGTTCCGACAGGATATACGGCTGCATACACGGAAGAAGGAACGACATTTACGATCACAAACACATTTGCTACTGTCAATATCGGTGCCATGAAGGTCTGGAATGACAGCGGATATGAAAATATCAGACCTGTAAAAGTTTCAGTACAGCTTTACGCAAACGGAACGAGCAGAGGCGATGTCGTTGACCTCAGCGCTGATAATCAGTGGATGAAGATATGGAACGATCTTCCTAAGTATGACGCTGGCGGAAATGAAATCACATACAGTGTCGCCGAGGTGAATGTACCGAGCGGATATACGGCGAGTGTAGAGAAGAACAGGGATAACATTTTTGTTATCACCAACACCTACACTCCGATAATCACGCCGCCGGTAGAACCGCCGGAAAAGCCTATCGAACCGCCGGTGATCACACCTGATAATCCGACACCGGAGACGCCTGCAGTAACACCTGCAGCGTCTAAACCGGCTGTGGACAAATCAGCTGAAACCGGAGATGCATTCCCATATGCATGGTGGATGCTGCTTGCTGCAATCGGAGCAGCCGGAGCACTGGTCATCGGGATCATAAGCAGAAGAAGAGAAGACGATAAATAATGATAACAACCCTTAAACCCTAATACCCAAAGGGAAGACCGCAGGCGTATAACGTTTGCGGTCTTCCTGAATTCTGGCGAATTGTGTGTGATAAAACTGATATTTCTAAACGGGAGGATATTTAAACGAAAATATGTCAAAAGGTCACCGATACAATGGGCTGCAGCATTTGAACAACATTCAAATGCCCTTGTTCACGGTCTGAGAGTTTTTTCAGTTGCTGCAGCCCATTGGATTGGGGAAAAAGATAATAATGCTGCAGATTTCACCCCCCATTTTTGAAAAATACTATCCCCGGCATTTCAGTCCGTGAAATCAACAAAAGCGAAGATCGCAGCAAAGTACTTTTCAAAATGTAACATATAACATATGTAATGACAACTAAGATGGAGTCTTCCTTGATTCTGCCGAATCAGTTGGACTATTTCGCCGTTCGGTACTATAATAAGCTCATGTTAGCAATTATTTTTTCACCTGTATATCTTGCAGGCTGTTTCATTCTGTTCCGTGACATCCTTCGCTGGCTTCAGGCCTGCACGAAGATCGCAGAACACAAAGTATTCAGGACCTGTTTCATCATAATGGGCGTTCTGATTTCAGGAACGCCGTTTTTCGGCGCATTCTGGAGACACAGCACACTGCAGCGTGATGTACAGATTTTCAGTGACTTCTGGCTCGGTGTGTTCATGTATTTCTTCATGGCGCTCGTCGTTCTGATCGTAGTCAGATTCATTATGGAAAAGACGCGCACGCTGCATATCGATACCAAAAACAACCGGAAGCATATATTGATAGCCGGTTCGCTTATTATAATTGCAGTAATAACCGTATGCGTGTATGGATTCGTACACAGCAAGGATACGATAACGACAACATATTCCGCAAATGTCGACAAGGCGTGCAGCGGAGTTAAGACAATGAAGATAGTGGAGATCGCGGATCTTCATCTCGGATATGACGCCGGGGAAAAAGAGATGCAGAAAGTTGTGAAGCTGGTCAACGCGCAGCACCCGGATCTGATATGCGTAGCAGGCGATATTTTCAACAATAACTACAGTGCGATCAAAGATCCCGACAAAGTGGCGAAAACGCTGGCCGGCATGAAGAGCAGATACGGAACATATGCCTGCTGGGGCAATCATGATGTGGCTGAGCCGATAATGTTCGGATTTACATTCAGTTCAAAAAGGGATCCTGCTGAGCATACAAAAGATATGTACAGCTTCCTGAAAAAGGCTGATATAAAAATACTGGAGGATGAAACGACACTGGTCGACGATAAATTTTATATCGCAGGCAGACTGGATGCACATAAACCCGGCGGGGACATTACTGCAAGAAAGACTGCCAGGCAGCTGCTCGCGGGGCTCGACAAGAGCAAGCCGATAATCCTGCTTGATCACGAGCCGAAGGATCTTCAGGGAGCGGCTGATGCGGGAGCAGATCTAGACATTTCCGGCCATACTCACGACGGGCAGTTCTTTCCGCTCAATATGACGCAGGGCATGATGTGGGAAAATCCCTGCGGCGTACTGAAAAAAGATTCTATGACTTCGGTCGTAACGTCCGGGACAGGCGTTTTCGGACCGTGCATAAGGGTTGGAACAAATAGTGAAATTGTCAGCTTAAATGTGACGTTCAAGTAACAAATGCTTGCAAACGCTGACAGTTAATGGTAAAATAATCTTACTGGTCCAAGTGAAAGGATTTATGCTGATGAAAAATAGAGGTTTGAGCATAGTACTTTCGGCTTTTTTCATTATGGTTTTTTTCATGATGCCATCTAATGTCGGGCCGGTTGAAGCAGCTGCATCTCTTTTTAGTGTATCCGGACTCTCTACTCCTGCGGAGCAGATGGTTACCGGAAGTTCTTTTGGTATAAAGGGTACTGTAAAATCAACAAAATCAGGTGTTAAAATCAAATCTGTCACAGCAGGGATCACCGATGAAAACGGCGCCTGGATAGACGGCGAGAAGGCTGTGGCTTCACCAAAAGCAAAATCGTACAGCCTGAAAAAACTCAACAGCAAGATTAAATTCGGATCGCTGGTCAACGGCACTTATTATTACAAAGTGACCGCGACAAATACAAAGAAAAAGACTCAGACAATAACGAATACAAAATTCACTGTCGTCACGATGTACATTTCCGACTGCACCGTGCCACAGAATTATTACTATGGCACGAAGTTCGCGGCGAAGGGCAGGATCACTGCGGCGTACAAACTGAAGTCCGTAAAGGTGGGGCTGACGTCCACGAAGGGCAAGTATGTGAAATCGTATTACATATCAAAGACGCCCAAAAAGACTTCTTTCGATGTCAGTACTGAAGCAGCGAAGATAAACTTCGCGAAAGTGCCTGCCGGAACGTATTATTACAGGGTATGGGTGCAGGATGAAAAGGGCAATTCCGAGACTTTCGCAAATCAGAAGTTTACGGTTTCACAGTTTACGATGACTGATGTAAATAAACCGGGGACTCTGACACAGGGCTCTTCGTATTCGATAAGCGGGAAAGTCACATCGGCGTTCAAGATGACATCGATCAGGATCGGAGCTGTCAATTCAAAAGGAGACTGGGTGAGCGGCGTGAATGCTTCGGCTGATCCGAAGGCGAAGACTTACAGTATCGCCAGGGTCGATTCCAAGGTCAAATTCGGGAAGCTGCCACAGGGGACATATAAATACAGAATAAGTGTTACTGATGCAAACGGAATTAGCAGAGATATCGTTAATAAATCGTTCAAGGTGTCTGCCGCTTCAACAGTGACAGAAGATGATTCTTCGCAGGATTATTATACAGTTGCGAACGGAGGAAAGATCCTTTCGTATAACAGCGCACTGTTCAGTCAGATCGGCAAACAGCCTTATTCGGGGCCTTGCGGCGGTTACGCGATGGCGTACGGACGTATGGTCATAGACGGATATTTCAACGCCGACGGATGGGGCAGCCAGCAGAGCAAGATAATTGATTATTACTGCGACGGAAGATCATATGCGTATTGGGACCGGGCAGATGCGTACAGCGTTTATTACATGAAATCGCTGAAGGCGAATCAGCTTGCCCTTTCTGAAGTGTCTGCGGGAAGGCCGTGCGTTCTGGCAGTCTGCACGACATCGTCACCTAACCATTATGTGACGGTCATCGGCTATACGGCCGGGACGACTTATGATAATGTCACGATAAAGAATTTCATCATTCTCGACCCTGCAACGGGAACAAAGAGATATATTAAAGATACGTCATATCTGGACAAGTCGGACAGAGACATGACGCCTCAGCTGGTACGTTTCTCAAAATAGAAAAATACAATTCCATGCATAAAAAGCCGCGCGCCCGGGATCTGGTCCTCCGGCGCGCGGTGCGTTTTTGTGTTATTGAGATGTGCTGTCGTTTGTAACGTTATTGCCGCCGGTGGCTCCGTTGTCTTCCGTGCCGCCCTGATCGACTCCGTTTGAATCGGTTGTCGTTGAATCGCTGTTGTTGCTCTGCGTGCCGCTGCCGTTGTCGACCTCGCTGTTTTTATCAGTTGATGAACTGCCGGAGCTGCCTGAACTGCCGGAGCTGTCCGAACTGCCCGTATCGCTCTGCGAAGCGCTGTTGTCTGTTACCTGCTGTTCTGTCTGCGCCGCTGCGTGATCCGGCTTCCATTTGATTTCGTAATATGCGAATGCCGCACCTGCAAGAAGAAGTATGATCAGAATAATGATTATTGCGATCAGAGGACCGCGGCCCTTCTGCTTTTTGACTTTGACTTTTTTTACTGTTTTCGGCGCTCCGTGAGAAGAGTGACCGCGCTTTCCTCTTTTGCCGCGGCTGTCATCCTGCGGGGGCCGTTCTTCGTAGGCGGCATGATAGTATGAGTCGTCATAGTATGGGTCGCCGTTCTGGTCGTAGCCGTATTTCTTCGTACCGTGCTCGGCATCGTGGCCGTATTCATATCCGGCTGCTGCGCCATAGCCCTTTGCGAATCCGTCTGTTTTCATAGCCTGCTCATGCTGTGCGCGTACTTTTGCGTCCTCCTGCATCTGCCTGAGCTGTTCTTCCGTGTATTGTTCTGCTTCTTCTCCGACGAAAGTGTCGCGTTCAGCCATTTTTTTCGCCCGGCGGCCTCTTGCGGCCCGCGTGCCTAATCCTTCATCGCTGTCTTTCCAGTTGCCGAATATATCCGTATCCCCGACTCTGCGCAGCGGTGCGCCGCAGTTCGGGCATTTGTATGATACGTCCGCAACTGCATGCCCGCAGTGGGGACATTTTATAAGTGCCATAATATCTGCTCCTTTCGAACTCACAGAGTTCTGCTATATATTAACAAGTTTACTTGTAGAATACAAGAAAAAGAGGTGAAAGGAGACTGCGTATGTGATATAATGTTTGAGATAAAAATGACTGTTTTCCGCCAAAAACGGGCAACGGTCATTAAAAATAACAATTGTGTAAGGAGACATCATGGAACCCAAATACAAACGAGTGATACTCAAAATAAGCGGTGAGGCGCTTGCCGGCGAAACCAGATTCGGCATAAACGAAGACATGCTCGAAAAGGTCGCCAGGCAGGTCAAGGAGGTCAATGATCTCGGCGTCGAAGTCGCTATAGTTGTAGGAGGCGGAAATTTCTGGAGAGGCCGCACCAGCAGGAATATGGACAGGGGCACAGCCGATTACATAGGTATGCTGGCCACGGTCATGAATGCAATGGCGCTGCAGGCTTCGCTGGAAGCGATAGGTGTGCCTACGAGGGTGCAGACCGCCATCGAGATGAGGGAAGTCGCAGAGCCGTACATAAGAAGAAGAGCTATCCACCAGCTCGAGGAGCACAAAGTTGTTATCTTCGGCGCCGGTACGGGAAATCCTTTCTTCTCGACAGATACGACAGCGGCCCTGAGAGCAGCCGAAATAGATGCGGATGTTATACTTCTGGCGAAGAACATCGATGCAGTATATTCGGCGGATCCTGCCATGGATCCTGATGCGGTGAAGTATGACAGGCTGACGCACTGGGAAGTTCTTGAAAAAGATCTGAAGGTCATGGACAGCACGGCGGCTTCACTCTGCAGAGACAATGATATAGACATACATGTATTCGGCATCGCGGAAGAGGGAAATGTCCTCAGAGCGGTGTACGGCGAGCAGATCGGTACAATAATAACATCATAGTTTGAACGGAGGTAAACAAATGAGTGACGTGATCATGGACAAGCTGGGAGAAAAAGTTGACAAGAGCCTGGCAAATCTTAAAGAAAATCTGAACAGCGTAAGAGCGGGAAGGGCAAATCCTGCACTGCTCGACAAAATCATGGTTGACTATTATGGTTCTCCGACACCGCTCAAACAGCTTGCAAACATAGCTGTATCGGATCCGAGAACTCTGACTGTCACACCTTTCGATCCTAAATCGATAGGTTCGGTGGAGCATGCGATCGCTGCCGCTAATATCGGCATCAATCCTGTCAACGACGGGAAAGTAGTAAGACTTTCGATACCTCAGCTGACAGAAGAGAGAAGAAAAGACCTCGCAAAGGAAGCAAAGAAACTCGGCGAGGAAGCCAAGGTGGCTGTCAGGAACCTCAGAAGGACAGCCAACGAAGATATCAAGAAACTGGAAAAGGCCGGAGACTATACGGAAGATGATGTAAAAGAGACAGAAGAAGAAGTCAAGAAAGCAGTTGAAAAAGCCATTAAAGATATCGATGAGATCGTAGCTAAAAAAGACAGGGATATCATGGAAGTGTAATATATGCTTGATATAAACAGAATGCCCGTCCACGTTGCCATCATTATGGATGGCAACGGGAGATGGGCCGAAAAGAGAAAACTGCCCCGCGTCATGGGGCACAATGCCGGTATGAAGTCCATGACGGAAATAGTCAGAAGAGCTTCTGATCTCGGCATAAAGTATCTTACCGTTTACGCATTTTCAACGGAGAACTGGAAACGTTCGAAAGAGGAAGTAAGCGGCATTTTTAAGCTATTGGTTAAATACGTGGATCTTGAACTTGACGAACTCTGCAGGAATAATGTCAGGGTCAGGATCTTCGGTGATTATGAGGGCATGGGAGAAGCGGTTAAAGACCGTCTCGACAAAACGCTCGGCGACACAAAAGACAACACGGGACTTGAATTCAACATCTGCCTGGATTACGGCAGCAGAGACGAGATGACGAAAGCTGTCCGCGCGATCGCGCGCGAAGTGAAAGATGGAGAGCTGAAAAGTGAAGACATTACGGAAGAGACTATTTCAGCGCATCTTTTCACAGGACTCGCAGGAGTCCCGGATCCGGATGTCATCATAAGGACGAGCGGAGAAGAAAGACTTTCGAACTTCCTGCTCTGGCAGTGCGCATACAGTGAGATGATATTCACCCCTGTACTGTGGCCGGACTATACTCCGGAAGAGTTTGAAAAATCGCTTGAAGAATTCCAGAGCAGAGACAGAAGATTCGGCGGAAGGAAAGAGACTAAATGAAGACAAGAATTTTATCAGGCCTGATGATGGTACCGTTTTTTATATTCATACTGCTGGGCGGCTATTGGCTGATGGCGTTTATTTTCGTTATCAGTCTGATGGGTGTTTACGAATTCTATAAGGGATTCCATTCCATGGATGTTCATCCGTCGTATCCGATAGCGGTCTGTTCGGCAGTAATGCTTTACTGTGTGAATCTTTTGGGCGGAGACGAAAGGTGGTTCATGCTTTGGTTCTTCCTGACGATACTGGCAAGCCTGCTTTATCTCTTTAAGATAGAGGAGCGCAAGCTCGAAGACGCGATGGCGACCATAACAGGTATTTTCTACGTGGTGTTCTTCATGTATAATATGGTACTCGTTGATCAGTCGGGACCTTCGACGCATCTCATGGTGTGGATCGTGCTGTTCTCGGCGTTCGGGACCGACATATTCGCCTACTTCGGCGGCGTTGCTTTCGGAAAGCACAAGCTCTGTCCGAAGATCAGTCCGAAGAAAACCATAGAGGGATCGGTGTGCGGCATACTGGGAGCGATGCTTCTGTGCGGACTTATCGGATTCTTCTTTATTAAACCGATGCTCATGCACTGTATAATACTCGGAGCGCTCGGCGGCGTCATCACACAGTTCGGAGACCTTACGGCCTCAATATTCAAAAGACATATGGGCATCAAAGATTACGGAAAGCTGATACCGGGACACGGCGGGATCATGGACAGATTCGACAGTGTACTGTTCGCAGCGCCGATGGTGTATTTTTACATCACGTTTGTGATTCTTTAAGGATGAAAAGATATAATAAGGCTATGAAAAAGATTGCAATACTCGGGAGTACTGGTTCCATAGGAACTCAGGCTCTCGATGTCATAAGGAACAACCCTGATTTGTTCAGGGCTTCGGTGCTGTCCTGCGCGGCAAGGATCGGGGATCTGGAAAAGCAGATCGCGGAATTCCGACCCGACATGGTTTGCGTTGCAGAAGAGAACGACGCGAAGGAGCTGGCGAAAAAGTACAGGAGAACCGAAATCGTCTGGGGCGGCCGCGGACTTATTACTGCAGCCTCGTCCGACTGCGACGTAGTGCTCAATTCTCTGGTCGGCATAAGAGGACTCGAGCCGACATATAATGCGATACTTGCGGGAAACGATATCGCTCTTGCGAATAAGGAAACGCTTGTGGCCGGCGGAGAACTGATCATGAAAACGGTTGCTGAGAGGGGTGTATCGATGCTCCCTGTGGACAGCGAACACAGTGCGATTTTTCAGTGCCTTCAGGGCAGCGCAGGGAATAAGATAAGAAGAATATTGCTGACCGCATCGGGCGGACCTTTCTTCGATATGCCGGAGTCTGAACTTTCGGAAGTGACTGTAGAGCAGGCACTGGCGCACCCTAACTGGTCGATGGGGAACAAGATTACGATAGATTCCGCGACTATGATGAACAAGGGATTTGAGGTCATAGAAGCAAAATGGCTTTTCGGGGTCGATCTGGACCGTGTTGAAGTGCTGGTGCATCGTCAGAGCATTCTTCATTCGGCGGTCGAATTTGAAGACGGAGCTGTGATCGCGCAGCTGGGCGTGCCTGATATGCGTTTGCCGATAAAATATGCGCTGACATATCCCGCAAGGATAACTGACGATTTTCCGAAGCTGGATTTTTGCAAAGAAGGCGCGGAACTGACTTTTGAAAAGCCGGATATTGAAAAATTTAAGTGTCTGAAGCTGGCATATGAGGCCGCGAAGGCGGGCGGAAGCTACACGATCGCTCTCAACGGGGCGAATGAAGTGCTCGTACAACTGTTTCTTGAGGGGAAGATCAAGTTTACACAGATACCTGAAACGCTGGAAAGGATACTGGACAGCCATGTGCCGCAGTACGGCGCTGATCTTGAAACTATCCTGGCAGTCGATAAGGAAGTCAGAAGAGCAGCTTTGTCGCTCTTTGGAATTGGAGAATAAATGAATTTAGCGATTACCATAATCATAGGAATAATAATGTTCTGTCTGCTGATACTCGTCCATGAGTTCGGGCATTTCATTACGGCCAAGGCATGCGGAGTCAAAGTCAACGAGTTTTCGCTCGGGATGGGCCCGCAGATATGGAGCAGACAGAAGGGCGAGACGAAATATTCGTTCCGCGCGCTGCCGATAGGCGGTTTCTGCGCGATGGAAGGCGAGGACGAGGACAGTGATGATGACAGGGCGTTCAATAAAAAGAGCGCACCGAGGAAAGGACTCATTGTCTGCGCCGGCGCGTTCATGAATCTGGTAACGTGCATAGTGCTGATGATCATCGTTTGCTTTGTCATAGGAACGGCTTCGACGACGATCGGTTCTTTCCTGAGCAACAGCAATTTTCAAAAGGCGGGACTCCGGGTCGGCGATAAGATCGTACAGGTCGATGACAAAAAGATCAATGACTGGGAAGATGTCAGCAAAGCGCTTTCAGGTGTCGGCAGCAGTGACAAAGTGACGGTCACTGTCAAAAGAGACGGGAAAAATGTTTCTGTCACATCGACGCTTATGAACAACAGCGGCTCATATATCATAGGTATTCACCCTAAAATGGTCAGAAATCCTGTGAAGTGCGTCGCGAACGGTTTCGTTTCAACGTGGAACATGACAAAGTCCATGTACAAAGTTATTGTACAGCTGTTTTCAGGTCAGGTTTCCACCAAGGAGCTTTCCGGGCCGGTCGGGATATTTTACATGGTCGGCGAGTCAGCGCATCAGGGATTCATTTATGTGGTTTATCTGACGGCGCTCATAAGTCTGAACCTGGCGATAGTGAATATGCTGCCTCTGCCTGCACTCGACGGCGGACGGCTGCTTCTGATAATAATAAGACGATTTACCGGGAAACTGATTTCTGATTCTACTGAGAACAAGATAAATTTCGTCGGTCTGATGTTGTTGTTTGCGCTGATGATATATGTGACGTTCAATGATGTGCTGAGGTTTATTGTACCGGCATTTAAATAAACAGGAAGTGATAATATGAGCAGTAAGAAAAGTGTCATGTGCGGAGGCGTGCAGATCGGAGGAGGTGCGCCGATCTCGGTCCAGTCCATGACAAATGTTGACACGCACAATATCAAGGCTGCCGTCAGGCAGACGAAGCAGCTGATGGATCTCGGATGCGACATTATGAGAATAGCGGTGCCCGATAAGGATGCGGCACTGGCATTCGGTGAGATAAAAAAGCAGCTTCCGGATGTCCCGATCGTGGCGGATATACATTTTGATTATGAACTTGCGATAGCGGCAATAGATAACGGCGCTGATGCCGTCAGGATCAACCCGGGAAATATCGGGAGCGAAAGCAGGGTGAGAGCCGTAGTATGGGCCGCCAGACGTCGGGGAATTCCTCTCAGGATCGGCGTTAATTCCGGATCTCTGGAAAAAGATATACTTGATTCCATGGGCATGACGGCTGACGCTCTTGCGGAAAGCGCAATGAGAAATGTCGAGCTTGTCGAGAAGATGGATTTCGATGATATAGTAATATCCGTGAAGTGTTCCGACGTCCAGATGACTTTCGATGCGTATAAAAAAGTTGCGGCCATGACCGATCATCCGCTTCATATCGGCGTGACCGAGGCGGGAACGTATGAAGAGGCGCTGATGAAGTCGGCGGTAGGACTCGGAGGTCTTATTATGAGCGGCATAGGCGACACCATGCGTGTTTCCATAACAGGTGATCCGGCGCAGGAGCCGTCAGCGGCCATACAGATCCTTGAAGCGGCAGGAGCCAGACAGAAGGCGATAAATTTTGTTTCCTGTCCTACATGCGGCAGAACAAAGGTAGATCTGGCAAAGATAGCGGAGGAAGTCGAGAAGAGACTTTCTGATATAGCAAAACAAAGAAAGGAAGACGGAAAGAGACCGATCACTGTGGCGGTGATGGGCTGCGAGGTGAACGGACCGGGAGAGGCTTCTCAGGCTGACGCCGGCGTTGCCTGCGGCGAGAACAAGGGGCTGCTGTTTGCGCACGGAGAAAGCATAAGGACAGTGCCTGCTGATGAAATAGCGGATGCTCTTGTTGATATGGTCTCTAAACTTGATTAAGATATGGAAAGACTTCTCGATAAATATTTGAAAGAGGGATATGAGTACAAAATTGAGAAAGCCGTGCTGTCGAAGTCAGCAGTGCTGACGGCGGAAGTAGGGGTCAATTTTGTAGTGCCTTTCAAGGCTCTGCCGGAACTCAAAGAAGAACTCCGCAGCCGGATCGAAGGGGTCTCGGATGTGAGAATAATATTCCATTACCGTGATATGGTGCAGGACGAGGAAAGTATTATAAAAGAATACATTCCGTATCTGCGAAGCCTGACCGAAAGATCGGGAGGAGTTATGGCTCAGTCACTGGTCGGAGAATACGACCTTGAAGACGGCTGCCTTACTGAATATGTGGTCGGACTGACTGCTGAACAGGTTCTTAACGACAATTTATCCGGGAAATTTTCCAGGATACTCAGAGATAATTTCGGACTCAATACTGTGGTGAGATTTGCCAACCACGATGAAAAACTTGCCAGGACCAGGGCGGAAATACAGAAATGCATGGCCGAGGAGCCGGAACCTCCTCAAAAAAAGATGCCGGCAAAGAAGTCCGGAGTGAAAAAACTTGGCAGCAGAATACTCGGACGTCCGGCATCCGGCACGCCGGTACCGCTGGCATCATTAAACGCTGCCAGCGGAGATGTCGTCTGCATAGGCGACGTCTTCAGCATCGATTCCCGTGTCGTGAAAAGCGGCCGGGTGCTGGCTGCTGTTTTGTTTACAGATTACAAGACATCTATGGCGGCGAAGTTCTTTACTAAGGCCGAGAACTGGGAAAGCATTGCGGAGGCGCTCAACAAGGGAGACAGGATCAGGGTCGGCGGTTCAGCTGAGATGGATCAGTTTACGCAGCAGCTTGTCATCATGGCGAAAAGCATCGAGAAGATCGAAAAAACTGTCAGAGAAGACCATGCGGAGAAGAAGCGCGTCGAGCTGCACTGCCACACCAAGATGAGTGCGATGGACGGACTGAACGACATAACGGCACTGGTAAATGAGGTGAAAGGCTGGGGGCATACTGCCCTTGCGATCACAGACCATGGCGTCTGCCAGGCGCTGCCGGAAGCGTATTCCGCGGCTAAGGGTGCAATGAAAATAATCATGGGCGTCGAGGGGTATCTTTATGATGACGCGGACAGTCACAATCCCGACGGTTCGATAGATTACAAGAAAAAGGGAACGTATCATATTATCATTCTGGCGCAGACGCAGAAGGGCCTTCGCAATCTGTACAAACTGGTTTCGGAGTCGCACCTGCATTACTTCTATAAACGTCCGCGCATACCGCGGTCGCTTCTGGAGGAGAATCGCGAGGGACTGATCATCGGATCCGCATGTGAAGCTGGAGAGCTTTATCGCGCGGTGGAGCAGCATCTGCCGGATGAGGAGATCATGAAGATCGCCGCTTATTATGATTACCTGGAAATACAACCGCTCTGCAACAATCAGTTCCTGGTCAATAACGGCAAGGCTGAAGACCGGGAGGAACTCCGTGAGCACAACAGGAAAATAATCGAGATCGGAAAAAGGATGGGGAAACCGACTGTCGCAACGACAGATGCGCATTTCGGCGGTCCGGAGGAGGCTCTCTACCGTAATATCCTTCTTTCGGGGCAGGGGTTCAAAGATTCGAACGACGGGCTTTATGTGAGGACGACAGAGGAAATGCTCGAGGAGTTTTCGTATCTGGGAGAGGATCTTGCCCGCGAGGTCGTGATAGACAATACAAATCTGATCGCCGATATGATCGCAGATGTAAGGCCTGTGCCGGAGGAGAAATATCCGCCGACGATCCCTGATTCGGATAATATACTACGTGAATCATGTGAGAAAAAGGCTGCGGAAATATACGGTTCGCCTCTTCCGGATCCTATCCGCGAGAGACTCGACAAAGAACTGAACGCCATTATAGGCAACGGGTATTCGGTGATGTATGTGTCTGCGAAGATGCTGGTCGAAAAATCGAATTCGGATGGTTATCTGGTAGGTTCGAGAGGGTCGGTCGGGTCTTCTTTTGCTGCGACGATGTCGGGGATAACAGAAGTAAATCCGCTGGCACCGCACTATATCTGTCCGAACTGCAAGAAGCTGATCTGGGGCGATCTGGAAATGTATCAGACCGGTGTTGATATGCCGGATATGGACTGCCCTGACTGCGGTACGAAGATGAATAAAGACGGTTTCAACATTCCGTTCGAGACATTCCTCGGATTTACAGGAAACAAAGAGCCGGATATCGATCTGAATTTCGCCGGTGAGTATCAGTCGACTGCCCACAGGTATGTCGGTGCGATTTTCGGCGAGGAGAATGTTTTCAAGGCCGGAACTGTGGGTACGCTTGCGTCCAAGACGGCATACGGCTTTGTAATGAAGTATTACGAGGAGCGCGGCATACCGGTGAACCGGTACGAAGTTGAGCGTCTGACTGAAGGGTGCACGGGAGTCAAGAGAACGACCGGTCAGCATCCGGGCGGTATAGTAATAGTTCCGCGCGGTCATTCGATTTATGAGTTCTGTCCTGTGCAGAGACCTGCGAATGATACTTCCACGGATATAATAACAACGCATTTCGATTATCATAAGATAGATCATAACCTCCTGAAGCTCGATATACTGGGACATGATGTCCCGTCGATGATCAGACATCTTCAGGACATGACGGGCCAGGATCCGCTGGAGGTCCCGCTGGATGACAAGGAAACCATGGAGATATTCACCGGCATCGAAGGGCTGAATATTATCGACAGTGATTACCGTTTCAATCACGGAACATACGGGATCCCCGAGTTCGGCACCAAATTCGTAAGGCAGATGCTGGACGATACTAAACCGAAGAAGTTTGCGGATCTGATCAGGATCTCCGGTTTTTCGCATGGTACGAATGTATGGCTTAATAATGCCCAGGATTATATTCGCAGCGGTGAGGCAACTATGGATAACGCCATTTCTACTCGAGACGACATCATGAACTATCTGATCGGCAAAGGAGTGCCGAATGCCGATGCATTCGGGATAATGGAAAAGGTCCGTAAGGGCAAGGGCGTATCGGACGAGTATGCCGAAGTAATGATGGCTCACGGCGTTCCGCAGTGGTATCTCGATTCGTGCCGTAAGATATCATATATGTTCCCGCGCGCTCATGCGGTTGCATATGTAATGATGTCATTCCGTATCGCGTACTACAAGGTGCATTACCCGGCGGAGTTCTACGCGGTCTATCTCACAACGAAGATCGCCGACTTCAACTGGGAAGTCATCAGCTGCGGCAAGCAGGCGGTCATCAACAGAATGGAAGCCATTACCATCAAAGGCAATAATGCCACTGCCAAGGAGAACGACGAACTGACAGTGCTTGAAATAGTGTATGAAATGTTCGCCAGAGGATATGAATTCATGCCGCCTTCGCTCAAATACTCTGAAGCTGCACGCTTCAGTGTCAAAGAAGGCAGGGTAGTTGTTCCGATTTCCGGGCTCAACGGCGTCGGAGATACCATCGCCAGATCCATTATGGAGGCGCAGGAAGACAGACCTTTCGCTACGATCGAAGACATGCAGGACAGAGTAAAGGCCAACAAGACAGTAATTGAAGTCATGCGGTCATTCGGTCTGCTTGACGGCATGCCGGAATCAGATCAGATGAGCTTCTTCGGCTGAGAATCGGACAAACGAAGAATTTTTTCGCGGCGACCCCGTTTTTTCACGGATAACATCCGAATATTATATTAAAGCGGCAATAATGCCGCGAATATAATATTCTCATCACACACAACAATATTCCAAAAACAGCTTTTCAGGCCGTCCGGCTTGAAAAGCTGTTTTTTCAAATCAAAAAGAAAAAGCGGGCAAATCGTCGGCAGGCAGATGACTTCGGCAAATGAGATTACTGACGTGGATAGTGCGGCACAACGCTTGAAAATATTACTGCCGCGGATGTTGGCAATTTGAGCAAACTGCTGAAAAAATGAACGAAACAGCTGTGAAAAAGGGAGGAATCGAAATAAGGTACCAACTCGCTGAAAAATCGGGGATTGGTACCTTATCCAATGGGGTACAACGATTGAGCAATGGATCAGACTATGAAATCACATTATTTATCTGTTTTTTTCGATGACTGATCGCTGCAGCACACATATTAAGGTACCAAAACAGCAAAAAATCTTTATTTGGTATCTTATTTCGAAGTACGGGGAATACCGATGACTATTATGGAACGGACCGGGTTGACGGAGCATGATAATTACCATATAATGGAAATAACGAGCAGACATCTGGTGACAGGGAACGAATCACGGTACAGTCAGACGGGACGGGCGGATAAATCGGTAAAAGATAGTTTTATGTTTAATGAGAGGATTATTTATGTTCAGGGAGATGGCGTTTATTGAAGTGGCCGCAAGGGAATTAGCCGGAAATAAAGAAATGCTTAAAGAAGCGGATAAACTTTTGTTCGAACTGTTTGACGGAAGGCTGAAAAGGCAGCAGTTAGTGAATGGCGTCAAATATATGGTTCAGGCAACCGGGTCGGGGAATGGCTTTACATGCATCAATCCGGCATGGGATGGCTGCAGTGATTTCCTTGATGAGGTAACTTCGCGCCGGATACTGGTTATCGGCAGAAAAATCATTGCAGAAAATATCAGGCGTCTTGAGAACCTTCTTGAGGGATATGGAGTTTATGATCCGGCGGCAATTCACAGATCGATGGGGAAAATGTACAGCGAATGTGGATTTTCCAGGGCTTTTATTAAGGATGACATAGATCCGCAGAAATGGCTCCGGGAGGATTATGAAAAAAATCTATCGCATCCTGAGCAGCTGAAATACGAAACGAAGCAGGGTGAGCTCACCAGGTCGAAATCGGAGTCGATAATATACGACGAACTGCACGAAGCAGGGATCTGGTTCCGTTACGAGTGCGGATTGAAAATACATACGAGGTGCCTTTTGTGTACTTATTATCCCGATTTTATGATTCTGCGGAAGCGTGACAGACGCATAATTCTGTGGGAGCATTTCGGAAAGATGGATGACGCAGAGTATCATGCTAAAACAATTCAAAAGCTCCGCGACTACGCGGCATCCGGATATTACTGTGGTCTGAATCTGATCATGACACAGGAAACCCGGGAAGAACCGTTCACAGCCCGGGAAGCTGAAGAAACGATAAGGAACCTGCAGCAATGAAAAAGGCCTGCCGTGCAGATGCGCAGCAGGTCCTGTAATGTTCACTTTATTTCGCGTTTTTTAGGCGGATGGCTTCGTCTACGATTGCGGAGGCGACGTCAAACTTGGAGAGTTTCTCAAGTTGTATTTCGCTGTTTGCAGTAATAATTGTGCAGACATTCGTGTCTGTGCCGAATCCGGCGCCTTCGACTTTGAGGTTATTCGCGACGATCATGTCGACATTTTTCCTGGTGAGTTTTTTTCGGGAATTTTCGAGCATGTTCTGCGTTTCCATTGAAAATCCGCAGAGTATCTGGCCTGGCTTTTTGCGGCTGCCGAGTTCCATCAGGATGTCCTTGGTGCGCTCGAGCTCTATTTTCAGATCACCGTCTTTTTTCTTGACTTTGTCATCATATTTGACGGCGGGAGTGTAGTCGGCTACAGCAGCGGCTTTGAAAACGAAATCCGCGTGTTCAGCGCGCGAAGTTACTTCGTCATACATGTCCTGCGTCGATCTGACCTTTACGATTTCCACGAAACGAGGCGGATCGATAGAAGTTTCGCCGGTTACAAGCGTAACATCGGCGCCTCTGAGCATGCAGACTTTCGCTATAGCATAACCCATTTTTCCCGTCGAGTGGTTGGTAATGAATCGGACAGGATCCATAGACTCCTGAGTAGGGCCGGCTGTGACCAGGACATTCATGCCGGCCATATCTTTTTCAGCAGCCAGGTCGCGGAGAATGTATTCGAGAAGATCGGAAGGTTCAGGCATCTTGCCGGCGCCGACATCGTTGCAGGCGAGAAGGCCGTATGCCGGATCAATGATCTCGAAGCCGTAATGGGCGAGTTTCTTGAGATTGTCCTGCGTAATAGGATTTTCGTACATGTTTGTGTTCATGGCAGGGGCAACGATCTTTTTGCATGTAGCCGCAAGAGTTACGGTCGTAAGCATGTCGTCAGCGATGCCCGCTGCCAGTTTGGCGATAACATCTGCGGATGCAGGAGCGATCATGATGAGGTCAGCCTTTTTAGCAATAGAAATATGTGTGATATCATATTTGAAATCACGTTCGAAGGTGTCTGTGATGCATCTGTTCCCGGTGAGCGATTCGAACGTGAGCGGAGCGATGAACTCAGCTGCGTTTTTCGTCATGATCACCTGGACGTCGGCCTCCTGCTTTTTGAGAGCGCTCGCAAGATAAGCCGCCTTATATGCTGCAATGCTTCCCGTTATTCCGAGAACGACACATTTTCCTTTTAACATTTTTTCCTTCTTCCTCTGCGCCGCGGCATGCGGCTCACAATACACTATATTATGGATATTTTAACGTGCCGGGAGAGGAAAATCAACCATTACATGAAGTGCGGCAATGGTTTTGCGTGCGCAGGTGCGGGTAATATTCGCGTGCGGCGGATACGCGATAAGGCCGGCACGGCGCGGTGAAATAAACATTTGTCAGAAAATGCGTGTTTCCTTGCAATAACCGCTGTATCATGGTAATATAATAATGTAATCATACTAGTATTGTAAGACAGGAGTGCTCATGGAGCACTCCTATATTTATGGAGTTAGACATGGCGAAAGTAAAAATAAAAGACGCCGTCTCGGATATACTGGAAGAGTTTCTTGCGAACGAAGGACTTGAACTGTATAACGTTGAGTTCATCAAAGAGGCAAAAGACTGGTTCCTCAGGGTCTATATCGACAAGATTCAGGATCCTTCCGGGGAAGAGCAGTATGTCGGCACGGATGATTGTGAGAAAGTAAGCCGGTACCTCAGCGAAAAACTGGACGATGATAATATAATCGAACAGAAGTATTATCTGGAAGTCAGTTCGCCCGGGATGGACAGAGAGCTTATAACGGATGCTCATTACCATAGATTCACCGGCCGCAGGGTAGAGGTGAAGCTGTATAAAGCAATAGACGGGGCCAAAACTGTGAACGGGGAGCTGCTCGGTATCGGAGATGCAGGGATCCTCGTGAAAGATGAGAACGACAAAATATGGACACTGCCGAAAGATACAGTGGCAAAGACGAAACTGGCAGTGATTTTTTAGAAGCGAAAAGATACAGGAGGAATATTTTCGATGAATAAGGATTTTATTGAGGCGATAGATGCGCTCGAAAAAGAGAAGGGAATTTCCAAGGAAATGCTTTTTGAAGCCATCGAATCGGCTCTGATATCTGCGTATAAGAAGAACTACGGAGCCAATGGCAATGTAGGAGTGGAGATGGACAGAGAACAGGGTGATATCAATGTATATATGAGGATGGATGTCGTGGATGAAGTCGAAGACGAAAGCATGCAGATATCCGTGGAAGATGCGAAAGAGATTGACCCTGCATACGAAGTCGGTGATGTTGTGGAGTACCAGGTCAAACCTGAAGACTTCGGCAGGATCGCGGCGCAGACTGCAAAGCAGGTAGTGGTTCAGAGGATCAGAGAAGCCGAGAGAGGCATGATCTTTGACAACTATATCGAGAAAACAGGAGAAGTCGTTACAGGAACCGTACAGAGAAAGAGCAATGAAACGATCTTTGTCAACATGGGAAGGACAGAGGGAATACTGCCGGTCAAGGAGCAGGTGCCTGGTGAGAATTTCAATGTCAACGACAGGATCAAAGTATACATCATGGATGTAAAAAAGACGACAAAAGGACCTCAGGTATTTCTGTCGAGATCACATCCGGGACTTGTGAAGAGACTGTTCGAGCAGGAAGTCCCTGAAATCGAAGACGGGATCGTAGAGATAAAGAGCATTGCCAGAGAAGCCGGTTCAAGGACAAAAATGGCAGTATATACAGAGGATGAAAACATTGATCCGGTCGGTGCATGCGTAGGAACAAGAGGATCGAGGGTGCAGAGCATAGTCGATGAGCTTTTCAACGAGAAGATCGACATCATAAACTGGAGCGACGACCCGCACGAACTAATTAGTAATGTCCTTTCGCCGGCAAAGGTCGAAAGTGTTGCTATCAATGAGGAAGAAAAAATCGCAACGGTCGTAGTTCCCGACTACCAGCTTTCGCTGGCCATAGGAAAATCCGGACAGAACGTAAGGCTGGCCGCAAAACTCTGCGGCTGGAAGATAGACATCAAGAGCCATACTCAGATGGAGGAAGGCGCAGCGGAGGACGAATACGAAGACGAATATGATGACGAGTATTCGGAAGAAGCTGCCGATGCCGCAGAGGAGACGACGGAAGAAACTGAAGACGAGTATGAAGAGGCTGAAGGCGAAGAGACAGAAGATGCCGAAGCCGGGGAGGAATCCGAAGCTGAAGAGGATGCAGAGACTGAAGATGCTGCAGAAACTGAAGCTGAAGAAGATGTCGACACTGAAACTGTGGAAGATGTCGAGACTGAAGCGGAGGAAGCAGAAGAAACTGTGCCGGAAGAAGAGAGCGGCGCGGAAGATACTGAAGAGGAAGAGAAATAGTTGAAAGAAAAAAGAGATCCTATGAGAAAGTGCGTGGGCTGTAATGTGTCCAGGCCGCAGAAAGAACTGATACGTCTTGCATGTGCGGACGGCAGGGTGTTTGTCGACAGAGACGGGAAAGCTCCGGGAAGAGGAGTGTATCTTTGCCCTGATGCTTCGTGTGTGAAAAAAGCGAAGAAAAAGAATGCACTGCAGCGCAGTTTCGGGATCGCGATCGATGCCGGGAAGCTGGAAGAATTGCTGAAGGAGGTAGAAGATAATGGGAAAACCTGAGAGCCTGATGGGTTTTGCAGCCAGATCTAAAAGCCTCGTTTCCGGTTCGAACACTTGTGAGATAAATGCCAAGAAGGGAAAACTCAGATTGCTGATAGTAGCTGAAGATATCGCCGAGGGCAGCCGTGAAAAGATGATACGGCTGGCTGAGTCAGGAGGTATCCCCTATAGGATATACGGAAAGAGCGACGATCTGTCGCATATTACCGGCACTTCGGGACGAAGTGTCTTCGGAATAACGGACCGCGGATTTGCGGATTCGATAATGAAAGAAATAGATATTACTTTAGATACAGAGCAAGCTAAGAATAAGGAGGTGTTCTGATGACGATCAAAATAAAGGATCTTGCAGAAGAACTCAACATAACAGCGAAAGAGCTGGTTGAAAAAGCGAAAGCAATGGGGCTGGAGGCAAAAACAGTAAGCAGCACATTGTCGGAAATAGACGGGAAAGCGCTGAAGAACGCAATATTGGCCAAAAGAGCCAAAGGAGCGGAAACTAAAATCGTAAAGGCGCCGAAGAAGACTGATGAAGATGATACGGATGCGTCGAAGGTAACGCTCAAGGCGGCAAAAGTCAAAGAAGTATTACCAAAGAAAAAAAGCGCACCGGCCCGAAAGGCGTCGGATGACGATAAACCGGTGACGCGCAAGCCGCCGATAGGCAGACCTCTTCCGAAGGAAGAAGCCGCCAATCACAGACCGCCGATAGGAACGCCGCTGCCTAAACGTTCCGTGAAACCGAAAACAGAGGAAGAGGAAGTCAAGCCGCAGCCGAAGATGGCGGAAGTGGCCAGAAAGGCAGAGGCGAAGGAAGCCGAAAGAGCTGCAGAGAAAGCGGCCGTGCAGGCTGCTGAAAACACGCCGGCAGAAACTGCTGAAAAAGCACCGGAAAAGGCAGCGGTAAAAATCGGAGAAGCTCCGAAGACTGCTGTGAAGGCCGAGGCGGCAGACGAAAAACCGGCGGCCGGAAAACATGAAGCGGCGGAAAGCCGGGCAAAATCAGTTCAGCCTGAAAAGGCGGCTCAGACTGTCAGGACGGGAAATGCCGGAAACAGCGACAAAGGCGCGAAGGCCGCAGCGGATGCCGGTGCAGCAAGAACGGAAAAGACGGAGAAGAAGGAGCATGACAAGAAGAATTCCGGGCTCAGAAGAAACGGCATAGCCCCGCAAAAGATAAAGATCATCAAGACTGCACAGCAGGTGCAGGCTGAGGAGAAGGCTGCGCGTGAAAAGAGAGCAGCAGCCGAGAAGAAGAGAGCAGAAGCAAAAGCGGAAGCTAAGAAAGCGGAAGGTGACAGGCCGAAGAAAAGGAGACCTGCTGATTCGAGTGCGCCTGCAGCATCGTCTTCGGAAACGGAGAACCGTGAAGGCAGTCACAAGAAAAAGAAAAAGAAAGATAAGGAATTTGATAAGCTCAGCAAGATAGATGAGAAACGCGAAAGCAGGACAAGAGGCAGATCTCTTGAAAAAAGAACCAGGAACAAGCACATTAAAAAGACACAGGTCGAGGATGTTCCTGAGGTCGAAGAAGAAGTACTGCCGGCAGGAACAAAGGTAGTCAATGTTCCGATCACTATTGCCGGATTCTGCGAGCAGGTGGGCGTGACGATCCCTAAGGTCATCATGACGCTGCTCGGCATGGGCATTATCGCGAACCAGAACCAGAATATTGATGATGTTACAGTGGCGACACTGGCAGATGAACTCGGGATCAATGTTGTTATCGGACAGGTCGAGGAAGAGGAAGAAGAAGAGGGAATCGAAATATTCGAGGACCGTGAAAAAGACCTCAAGCCGAGATCACCGATCATTACTGTAATGGGACATGTAGACCACGGTAAGACGTCGCTCCTCGACGCGATCAGAGATACGAACGTGACGGACAAGGAATTCGGCGGCATCACGCAGCATATCGGCGCATCTGAAGTAGTAATAAACGGTCAGAAGATCGTATTCCTCGATACGCCGGGACATGAAGCTTTCACGGCCATGAGAGCGCGCGGAGCGGACATTACGGATATCGCGGTGCTCGTTGTTGCCGCGGACGACAGTGTCAAGCCTCAGACTGTTGAATCGATCAGTCACGCAAAGGCTGCAGGAGTTCCGATAATCGTTGCCATAAACAAGATAGACAAGCCGGGAGCAAATCCTGATAAGGTCAAGCAGGATCTCGCTGATCACGGAGTCCTTGTAGAGGAATGGGGCGGCGAAACGATCGCTGTGCCTGTTTCGGCCAAGACCGGAGAAGGCATCAAGAACCTTCTTGAAATGATATTGCTGCAGGCGGAAGTCCTTGAACTGAAGGCTAACCCTGACAGACTCGCGATGGGAAATGTCATCGAAGCAAGACTCGACAAGGCTAAGGGACCTGTTGCATCGCTGCTCGTCATGAACGGAACGTTAAAGGCAGGACAGTCTATCGTTGCAGGCACGTGCTCCGGCAGAATAAGGCTGATGACGGATTATAAGGGCAAGACTATCAGAAAAGCGGGACCTGCTACAGCGGTAGAAGTTCTCGGACTCAGTGATGTTCCGATGTCAGGAGATACGTTCAATGCGGTCAGTGAGGACAAGAAGGCAAAGGAAATCGCGGAACACAGAAAAATGAAGCAGAGAGAAGAAGTGATGGCGAGGAATTCGTCGAGTACGCTGGAAGAACTTTTTGAAAGAATACAACATGGAGAAGCGAAGGAACTCAATCTCATTGTCAAAGCTGATGTTATGGGTTCTGTTGGTGCGGTCACCTCATCGCTCGAAAAACTTTCAAACGATGAAGTAAAGGTCAAGATCATTCATTCGAGCGTTGGTGCGATCACCGAGTCGGATGTAATACTTGCCAGCACATCGGAAGCTATCATCATCGGATTCAATGTTAGACCGAGTGCTGCGGTGCAGTCGGCGGCTGAGCGTGAAAATGTCCAGATCAGGACATATACGGTCATCTACAATATTATCGATGATGTTGAAAACGCTATCACAGGTATGCTCGATCCGGAGTTCAAAGAGGTCGTTCTCGGAGAATGTCAGGTCAGGGATACATTTAAGGTACCGAATGTCGGAGTTGTTGCGGGGGCGTATGTCACGAACGGCAAGATCGTCAGGAACGCTGAGATCAGACTTGTCCGCGACGGCATCGTGATACATGAAGGCAAGATAAGTTCACTGAAGAGGTTCAAGGATGATGCCAGAGAGGTCGCGCAGGGTTATGAATGCGGGATAGGTATCGAGAATTACAACGACCTCAAGGAAAACGATGTTATCGAGTGCTTCGAAATGCAGGAAATCGAAAGGAAATAAGATAGATGGGCAATTCATACAGACCCGGAAGACTCGGCGAGGAGATCAAGAAGATCATAAGCAATATGCTTCTCCGTGAACTCAAGGATCCGAGACTGAACGGTATGGTAAGCGTAACTGCTGTCGACATGTCGCCTGACAGCAGCTATGCAAATGTCTTTCTGACAGTATTCTCGACAGATCAGAAAGATATGACTGAAGAGGAAGAGAAACTCATGAAGGAGAATGTGCTTTCCGGCATGGAGAGTGCGAAAGGCCTCATTAAGAGAGAAATAAACAGCAAGATAAAACTGCGCAAGATACCGGAGCTCGTCTTCAGGATGGATACATCGTTTGAATATGGAAGACATATCGACGATGTGCTGGACGAAGTCATGAAGAAAGATGCGAAAAATGGAAAATAATACTTTCAGCGAAATTGCGGAAAAGCTTCTGGAAGCGGATACTGTTCTGATCGTCACGCATGTGCTGATGGACGGAGATGCTCTCGGTTCATCGGCAGCGCTGTGTGAGGCGCTCAGAAACGAAGGGAAGACTGCTTATATCCTTCTCGAGGACAAGATCCCTGATGACATGCAATTCCTGGACAGGGGCTTCTGCACATATGATCAGGATATCATTGAAGAACCTGATGTCTGCATATGTCTTGACGCCGGAGATACGGGAAGATTTGCCGGGCGGGCCGATAAATTCAGAACGGGAAAGACGCTGATCTGTGTGGATCATCATGCGACCACCGATCCTTTTTGCGACCTGAATCATATAGATCCGCATGAAGCGGCAACAGCGGAAATGGTGTATAAACTGCTGCGCGCAGGCAACATGAAAATAACACGAGAAATAGCCGGATCGATTTTTGCGGGCATTACTACAGACACCGGAAATTTCCAGTATGCCAATACAACTAAGCAAAGCCATGAGATAACGGCAGCTCTCTATGATGCAGGAATGGATTTCCGCAGCGTGAGCATTGAGCTTTACGAATGCGTAAAGCCGGAGAAAATAAAGCTTCAGACTATGATCATGGGGGCGACGGAATTTTATGCAGACGGAAAGCTTGCTGTTTCTTATGTTTCTCAGAAAATGCTGAAGGAGTGCGGATGCCGCATGGAGGACAGCGAAGGGACAGTTGGAAATCTCAGATCTGTTAAAGGAGTTGAGATAGCGATAATCCTTAAGGAAAATCGTAATGATCTCATAAAAGCTACTATGCGTTCCAAAACATATGCGGATGTCGCAGCTATTGCGATGAAGCATGATGGAGGCGGCCATACAAAAGCGGCAGGATGTACCATTCATGATACTCTGGATAACGCGGAAAAAATAATAAGGGAGGATGCTCTTGAAGAGCTCGGGTATTAATAACGCTCATATAAATGATCACAGACCAAGTGGAATAATAAACCTGAACAAGCCGCAGAATTACACATCACATGACTGCGTATCGGTGATGAGAAGGCTTACAGGTATAAAGAAAATAGGACATACAGGTACGCTGGATCCAATGGCTGAAGGCGTATTGCCGATTTGTATCGGCAGTGCGACCAGGATCATGGAATATCTCAGCGGAGACATGAAGAAATACAGATGTACAGTAAGGCTCGGTATTGAGACGGATACTCTCGACATTTGGGGAGAAACGACGGCAGAGCATGAGCCTTGTTTTAGTGCAGAGGATGTTGCCCGGGCAGTAAGCGGTTTCAGCGGTGAGATACAGCAGGTACCGCCTATGTATTCGGCGCTGAAGGTCGACGGTAAGCGTCTGTATAAATATGCAAGAGAGGGACAGGAGATAGCAGTCAAACCGAGAAAGATCATCATCAATGATCTGACGGTCGAAGAGATAGAGAACAATGAGATCACATTTACTGTCGAATGTTCAAAGGGAACATACATCCGCAGCATCTGCAGAGATATCGGCGATGCTCTCGGATGCGGAGGAGCGATGGCTTCGCTGACGAGGCTCAGAAGCGGAGTGTTCGATATCAGAGATTCTCTGACGCTCGAAGAGCTGGAACAGATGAGACCGGACGAGATCTTTGCCTCGATGAAAGAGCCGGATTACCCGCTTACTCATTTCGGACATGTCGAGATAGGGCGCGATGCGGCGGAAGATTTTATTTGCGGGAAACTGATCGATGACGAAAGAGCCATCATGACGCGGATATCAAGCTACAGCGGGATGTTCTGCATGTACTATGCGGGGAAATTCATAGGGACCGCACATTACAGCGACATAGACCGGCAGTATAAACCGCATAAAGTATTTACAGTATGTATATGATCGGGGGATAATTACAATGATAGTATTCAATTCGCTTGATGAAATCAAAGATATAGATAATACGGCCGTGGCAGTGGGAAACTTCGACGGCGTTCACAGGGGGCACCGTGCGCTCATCGAAAATACAGTAAAAACTGCAGGTATTTCGGGGCACAAGAGTGCTGTCTTTACTTTTTCGGAGCTTCCGAAAAATGTGATGGCGGGTGAGACAAAGGTCAAGAGCATTTTATATAAAGAAGATAAGGCGAGAATCATCGAGGAGCTTGGCGTTGATTATCTTTTCAATATTCCTTTTACGCAGGAAATATGTCAGCTGGGAGCTTATGATTTTGTAAGTGATCTTCTGATCGATAAATTTAAAATGAAGGAGCTCTGCTGCGGCTTCAATTACAGATTCGGCTACATGGCGGCGGGCGATCTCAAGCTTCTGCTGGAAGCAGCCATCAAATGCGAGTTCGGTCTGCACATTATTCCGCCGTTCAGAGTGGACGGCAATATCGTCAGTTCAACACTGATAAGAAAACTGATCGCGGATGGAAAAGTAGACGAGTGTATAAAATATCTCGGCCGGAGATATTCGATCGGCGGGCAGGTCGTTGTAGGAAACAAACTGGGCAGGACCATTGGTTTTCCAACATCTAATCTTGTTATTGACGAGAGCATGGTAACACCGCCGAACGGCGTATATGTGACTTATTGCATCTACAATAAAAAAATATACCCAAGTATAACAAATGTTGGTGTCAAACCGACAATTGGGGAGTATAATAAGAATGTAGAGACACATATTTTTAATTTCGATAAGGAATTATACGGAAAGCAGATAAGAGTTGAGTTCCTGAAGAAGACCCGCGATGAAAGAAAATTCGAGAGCATCGAGGCGCTCAAAAAGCAGATCACACAGGACTGCATACAGGTGAAAGCTTTCCATCGTCAGAACAGCGAGGTGAAATGATATGGAACGTGAATTTGGTATTTCAGAATATTTGAATGCGACTGAAATCAACAGGAAGCTGGATGAGATGATCAAACTTCCGGTTTATTCGATCAAACCTTCTGCGCTTAAAGAATATGAAGATGAATATTTCGATAAGAAGTGTCAGAAGTCAAAATTCATGATCGAGGAAGCGAAAAACGTGATCCCGGGAGGTGTCCAGCACAATTTAGCTTTCAACTATCCTTTCCCTCTGGCATTCGACAAGGCGGAGGGAGCATATCTGTATGATGTGGACGGCAATAAATATTACGATTTTCTGCAGGCCGGCGGCCCGACTATGCTCGGGAGCAATCCGCCTGAAATCAGAGATAAGGTCATAGAGCTGCTTCAGAACGGCGGACCTTCGACGGGCCTGTTCCACGAATACGAATATAAACTGGCAAAGAAAATTTCTGACAGTGTTCCTTCAGTCGACATGTTCAGAATGTTCGGCTCGGGCACAGAGGCGGATATGGCTGCTGTCAGAGTGGCAAGACTGGCCACCAAGAAGAAAAATATACTGAAAATGGGCGGTGCTTATCACGGATGGTCTGATCAGCTTGCCTGGGGTATCCGCATACCGGGATCGAAGTGGACACAGGCCAAGGGCATTCCGAGATACATTTTCAAACATACGAATGATTTTCTGCCGAATGATCTTGATGATCTCGAGGCGAAGCTCAAACTGAATCAGAAGTTCGGAGGCACGGCGGCAGTATTTGTTGAGCCTGTGGGACCTGAAAGCGGGACCTGGCCTGTTGACAAGTATTTCTGCAACGGAGTGGAGAGACTCTGCAGAAAATATGGCGCGCTGCTAGTGTTTGATGAAGTCGTTACCGGATTCAGGATAGGCATGGCCGGCGCCCAGGGCTATTTCGATGTATCGCCTGACCTGACAGTATTCGGCAAGATTATCGCAGGAGGTTATCCGGGAGCGGGCGGTCTCGGCGGCAAGAAAGAATACATGAAGTATTTGTCGGCTGGAATAGGCGGAGCCGCGCATCATCCGAAGGCGCTTGTCGGAGGAACGATGGCTGCTACACCTCTCAGCTGTGTGGCCGGATATTACACATTGTGTGAGATAGAAAAAACACACGCCTGCAGGAAAGCGGGAGAGTTCGGAGACAAGCTCATCAAGGGCATCAGCGATCTCATAGATAAATACGCTCTTCCTTTCCTGGCATATAATCAGGGATCGATATGTCACGTTGAGACTACCGGAACGATGCATTTTATGATAGACTGGTCAAAACCGTGGACGATTCCGGAAGTGCTGAAGCAGACGACGATAAGAAAAGAAGAGATGGAGCATATGGGATGCGCATATATGGCAAACGGGCTTGTTACTCTTGCGGGCAACAGACTGTACACGAGCGCAGCATATGAGGATGAGATGCTTCAGGATATTCTGGACAGATTTGACCGCATATTTGCGGATGTGGAGGAAATACCTACAAAGAAATGATCGAAAGAAACGAAGCGAAGAAATTAGTTATCAGGGCCGGAAGGGAACTTTCCGATTCCGGCCTTATAGCCAGGACCTGGGGCAATGTCGGCGCCAGAGTGAGTCCTTATACTTTTGTTATTACCGCAAGCGGTATACCGTATGAAGACCTCACGGAAAATGACGTCGTGGAAGTCAGCATGTCTGATCTGACATACAAGGGCAGGGTCAAACCTTCTTCTGAGAAGAAACTGCACCGTCGTATCTATCAGGTCAGACCTGAGGTCGATTTCATACTTCATACTCATCAGGACTATGCTTCGGCGGTAAGCGCCATGGGGCTGGATCACGTATGGTTCGACAGAGAATACGAAGGTATCGGACCCGGTGTGCTCTGTGCGAAATATGCGCTGCCGGGGACACAGGCCCTGTGCAAAAATGTCGGCGATTCCGTCGCGGCTGCACTTGGCGGTGCAGTAATAATGAAGCGTCATGGTGCGGTGTGTTACGGCAGGACATACGAAGAAGTTTTTCGTATAGCTCATAATCTTGAGGAGGCCTGCGGAAATTATATTGAGACCGTCAGTCCTATGCTGAAGCGCGATCTTGACGAATACGGAACCGAAGACGGCAGTATATATCTTACAGACGAAGAAAAAATGCAGGGATACGAAGCTGTGCTGAACAAAGATAAAGTCGTCATGGATTATCTGGGCATGGATATGGATATGCCGGCATATCTGGATGACTTCGCACAGATGATAGGTCCCAGGGCGAAGTTTGTTTCAAATCATGAAGAAGCTGTTCGCGCAGCGCTTAAAAAAGCGCCGGCCGTGCTTATTGACGGAGAAGGTGTGCTCTGTACAGGCGTAAACGGAGATGCGACAGCAGTGTCTATGCTTGTCCGCAAAAACTGCATAGCATATTTTGCGGCGGCTTCTCTGGGCAAAGCCAGAAAGCTAAGTACCAGAGACGCTGTATTCATGAGACGTTTTTATGTAACAAAGTATTCAAAAATGCAGGGAAAGCAGCAAAAATAATTCTGTCTAAATGTGAAAGGGCGTGGAATTATGGCTATTTATGTGGTTGCTTACGATATCGGGACGACAGGGGTCAAATCCTGCCTGTTCAGTATTTCCGAAGAGGAGAAAATCAAGTATATCGATGGTCATCTTACCGATTATCACCTGTATCTTCTCGACAACGGCGGCGCTGAACAGGACCCGGATGAATGGTGGGATGCTATCTGCACCTCGACTAATGCAATGATGCACAAGAACGGCATCCCTCCGGAAATGATAAAAGGGATATCGTTCTGCGGACAGATGCAGTGCCTGATACTTGTCGACAAAGACGGCAAAGTCCTGCGTCCGTCTATGAATTATCTTGATGCGAGAGCCACAAAGCAGTTTAAAGAAGGCATTGCGTTCGGTACGAAGATCGCAGGCATGAATGCGAACCGCCTCAGAAAGTGGCTGAAAATCGCCAAGTGCGTTGCAGGAAGCGTCAAAGATCCTCCGTGGAAGTACAACTGGGTCAAGGAAAACGAACCCGAGATCATGGCGCGGACGTACAAATGGCTCGACGCGAAAGATTATCTCGCGATGCGCATGACCGGCAATTATTCCGCTTCGCCGGACAGTGCGTTTGCGGCATTCCTTTATGATACCAGACCTGATAAAAAATGCTGGAGCAAAGAGATCTGTGATATGGTCGGAGTTGACTTCAGTCACCTTCCGCCGCTCGTACAGTCGACAGACATTGTTGGCGCGCTCACGGAAAAAGCCGCTCTGGAGATGGGACTGCAGGCGGGGACGCCGGTATTCTCCGGAGGAGGAGATGTTTCTCTGACAGGAGTCGGCGCGGGCGCAGTAGAACCGGGAGACACCCACATATACACGGGAACCTCCGGATGGGTCTCCAGTGTCATAGAAAAGCAGGAGCTGGACATTAATGCAATGATCGGAGCGATCCCGGGAGTCGACCCGACTTCTTTCAATTACTATGCGGAACTTGAAACGGCCGGGAAATGCCTTGAATGGGCGAGGGACCATATCGGTCTCGACGATCTGGATATCTTCGCAGAGCACAGATATAAATATGAAGACAGCGAAAGTGCACAGAAAAACATATACAGCTATATCATGGACGAGATAAAAGATGTATCTGCCGGCAGCGGCGGTGTGCTGTTCACTCCTTGGCTGCAGGGCAACAGATGTCCGTTCGAGGACGTCTATTCAAGAGGCGTGTTCTTCAACATCGGCATGGAGACGACCTCGCGCGAGATGATACATGCGGTGATCGAAGGCACGGCATTCCATTACAGATGGATGCTGGAGGAAATGTCCAAGAAAGCGAAGACTTCGGATCCGGTGAGATTCGTCGGAGGAGGCGCGCTGTCGCCGCTGACCTGTCAGATCCTGGCCGATGTGCTGGGAAGGTCCGTGGAGACCGTAAACGATCCTCAGAACGTAGGCGCGCTGGGCGCTGCGGCAGTAATGGCCGTGGGGCTCAGTTTCGTGAACAGTGTCAGGGACGTGAAGACTCTCATCACTGTCGCGGCAAAGTACGATCCGAGGAAAGAAACTGCACCTGTATATAATAGAATGTATCCTGTTTTCAGAGAGCTGTACAAGACGAACAAGAAAATGTTCCATATGCTCAATGAAGAGTAAAACCCTTGACTTTGCCCGATATTATTGATATTATATCAAAGCTGACTAATTTACTTTCAGCTTAGCCGATCGACACTCCGGCGGCGGCCCGGCAGAAAGCGAATAGAAGAAAAGGAGAAAGAAAATGATAGATCAGGCAAAGAAAGCAGAAATTATCAAAGAGTACGGAAGAAAAGAAGGGGATACAGGATCCCCGGAAGTACAGATCGCTATCCTCACATACAGGATCAACGACCTCAATGAGCATCTCAAAGTGCATAAGCACGACCATCATTCGAGAAGAGGACTTCTTAAGATGGTAGGAAAGAGAAGAAACCTTCTCAACTATCTCAGAGACAACAACCTCGAAGAGTACAGAGCACTCGTTGCACGTCTCGGACTCAGAAAGTAATAAGACAAAATGCAGGACCCGCGCTGATGCGCGGGTCTTTTTCTCAGCACGGAAAATGCGCAGGCGACATACTATTTTTTGCCTTTAATTTACAAAAAATGACTAATGGTGGTGCGGATCTTTAGAAAGTAAAAAAATGCACTACCATTTTCAACGTTCGCAGGCCCTCGGAGCCGGTGCGAAGGTGAAAACATCGTTTGAGCACCAGCTCAATCGCTGCAGCCCAGCAAAACGTGGTGCATTTTTTAGGAAGCATGAGATCTGCACCACTCTTCTCTCATATTAGTGGAAGCGAGGCCGCGGCGGTCCGGGCACGGGGCATATGTGGCCGGGCGTGGGGCTGACGTGGCCTCGCCGCAGCTTCATCTCAAAAAAGACTTTTATATTTTATAAATGGTGATATACTTATATGGTGTATGTGCAAAAATGGATAAATAGCGCATATGCAGATCAATAAGATAACTTAATTATTAATACGAATAGATAAGTTAGAGAATGTTAACAGGAGGTAGTTGTTAATATGAAGTATGAAGGCTATAAGACATATCAGACTGCTGTAGGAGGAAAACTGCTGCAGGCTGAAATCGGCAAGGTGTGCGAACAGGCAAACGGACAGGTAATGATGAGATACGGAGATACAGTCGTGAATGTTACGGCATGCGCTTCTGATCAGCCGCGTCAGGATGTCGACTTTTTCCCGCTGAGCTGTGACTATGAAGAAAAAATGTACGCATCGGGGAAGATCCCGGGCGGATTTATCAAAAGAGAAGGAAGACCGTCTGAGACAGCTGTTCTTAATTCCAGACTGATGGACAGGCCGCTTCGTCCGCTGTTCCCGAAGGGGTTCGTGAACGATGTACAGGTTGTCGCTACAGTAATGTCAATGGATCTTGACGCACCGTCGAATATTACTGCCATGATAGGCGCATCCATTGCGCTGGCGACTTCGGATATTCCGTGGGATGGACCGATCGCAGCAGTGCTCGTCGGCAGGGTAGACGGAGATTTCATCATCAATCCGGGTCTTGAGCAGAAGGAACAGAGCGATCTGCAGCTGACTGTTGCGGGCACCAAGGATGCCATCATGATGGTTGAAGCAGGCGCGAACGAGATCCCTGAGGATGTAATGATCGATGCGATCATGTTCGCTCACGAAGAAATCAAGAGTATCGTTGAATGGATCGATCAGATCGTTGCGGAAGCAGGCAAAGAAAAGAAAGAATTCGAACTTAAGACTGTTCCGGAAGATCTTGAAGCAGATGTAAGAGCATTTGCTGAATCCAAGATGAGAGAAGCTGTCCACACTCAGGAAAAGCAGGAGAGACTGGACAACATGGACGCGGTCGAGGTGGAGACAAAAGAACATTTCGCAGAGCAGTATCCTGACAGCGAAAAGGAAATCGGCAGCGTTTTATACACGATAACAAAAGAACAGGTCAGAAGCCTTATTACTGATGACGGAGTAAGACCTGACAACAGACTCCCGAAGGAGATCAGACCGGTATATTGTGATATAGCGGTGCTTCCGAGGACTCACGGATCCGGGCTGTTCCAGAGAGGACAGACGCAGGCGCTTTCAGTCTGCACGCTGGGCCCTCTGAGCGACGGACAGAGAGTTGACGGGATAACCGAACTCGAAGGAAAGAGATACATGCATCATTACAACTTCCCGCCTTACTGCACAGGCGAAGCCGGCAGAATGAAGAGCCCGGGAAGACGTGAGATCGGACACGGGGCACTTGCTGAAAGAGCTCTCATGCCGGTACTGCCGAACGAGGAAGAGTTCCCGTATGCGATCAGAGTCGTGTCGGAAATACTTTCATCGAACGGTTCATCATCACAGGCGTCGGTCTGCGGAAGCACGATGGCGCTGATGGATGCCGGAGTACCGATCAGAAAGCCTGTTGCCGGTATCGCTATGGGACTTATCGAAAAGACAGATGAAGAAGGGAACGTTGTAGGCGAGCCTGTAATACTGTCGGATATCCAGGGAATGGAAGATTTTCTTGGCGACATGGACTTCAAAGTCGCGGGTACTGAAGACGGCATTACTGCACTTCAGCTCGATACAAAGATCCACGGACTTCCGAGAGAAATCCTGGAAAAGGCCCTGGCTCAGGCGCATGAGGGCAGAGCGCAGATCATGAAAGAGATGCTCGACTGCATACCTGCACCGCGCGCTGAACTTTCTCCGCTCGCACCGAGGATCATTTCGATGCAGATAGATCCTGACAAGATCAGGATCATTATCGGTCCGGGAGGAAAGACAATCAACGGAATAGTTGACAGGACCGGCGCCAAGATCGATATCGATGAAACCGGTATCGTATTCATTGCTGCTCCTGACATGGAAAGTGCACAGAAGGGACTTGCTGAGATCGAACGCCTGGTAGAAGAGGTTGAGGTCGGAAAGGTCTACACCGGCACAGTCAAGAGAATCATGAACTTCGGAGCATTTATTGAAGTTCTTCCGGGCAAGGAAGGGTTGCTGCATATTTCGAAGATGGCCAAGCACAGAGTGGAAAAGGTCGAAGATGAAATGAACATCGGCGACGAGGTCGAGGTCAAGGTAACAGAAATAGACAACCAGGGCAGGATCAACCTCAGCAGGAAAGAGCTGCTGTAAGATCAGGCGGCCCGGAAACGGGCTGAAGCTTCAAACAATTTCAGATCAGAGCGCGGATCGGATATACCGGTCCGCGTTTTTTGACAAATCAGCAATGCCGTTTTTGAGCAATATGAGACATTTTGTGCCCACAGTGTGTGAATCAATATACGAATCAATGATAGGTTATGCGCGGCAGGCCCCGGGAAAACAGCATATTCGAACAAACCATACTGATTTATATGCAAAATCCGGCATGAATATTATTGAATAAAAATACCTACATCTTATGCAATTTAAAATTAATTGAAAAATTATTTTGATTATTTTTGAAAAACTGTTGACATATGCTGCACGTTATAGTATTATACAGTTGACGAAAGGAAGAGGGCAAGGGTAGCCTGGGTAAACCGATCGTCACCGTGAAAACTAAATACACTCGGCAAACCAGTCAAAAGGCTGGGACGCAAAGCCAAGGGTCTTCACCGAAAGGTATGACAGCCGGTTGCAATCATTAGATGAACTAGAATTAAGGTTGTCGCTCTTGGATATAAACAAGAGCGATTTTTAGTAATTACGGGTTGGGGGATAGATGAACGGATAACTAATATCAGCAGAACAGTGACAGAGGTTTCGGGGAGGCCCGAAGCGGAAGACCTCAGAAGATCACAGTTCAAAACAAAAGAATACTCGGCAAACCAGTCGAAAGGCTGGGACGCAAAGCCAAGGGTCTTCACCGAAAGGTATGACAGCCGGTTGCACAAATCAGGAACGGAACAAGCAGCTTTAGTTCTGAGAACAGGAAAGCTCTATCCGAAAACCCCTTGGCGATGTGCTGAGAGGTTTTTTTAGAAACGAGGTAGAGAACAATGTTAAGAACTAAAAGCGTAAGAAACTTAATAACAGGAATAGCAATCGCAGCATTAACATTCGTCAGCCTCGTACCGGCAATGAGCGTGAAAGCAGCAGAGATGACAACGACATCAGTTACACCGATGGCAGCTACAGCAAGCGCAACAGCAAAAGCAACGACAAAAGCGGCTACAGCAAGCACATCAGCAACAGACGAACTCGTTACAGCTCTTGAGAATCACGAAACAACGATCAGACTTACAAGCGGAAGCATCAAATACACAGCAAGCAATGATAATACAGATCAGGTCGCAGCTCAGGTCGGAAATTACCTCGCAGCAGTGCTGAACGACAATCCTCAGCTCTTCTATGCAAAGTCCAGCGGAGTATCCTTCTCAATGAACAGATCAAACAAGACAGTTGCAACGATCACACCGAATTACACAATGACAGCAAGCGAAGCAGCAAGAGCAACAGCTAAGATGGACAAGGCAGCTAAGAAAATAGAGAACAAAGTCAGCTCAAACCTCACAACAAAGCAGAAGGCTAAGAAAGTCAATGATCTTCTCAAAGCAAACATGACATACAAGAAGAACGTTTCCAACTGCCAGACAGCTTACGGAGCTCTCGTACAGAAGAGGGGAGTATGCCAGGCATACGCAATGGCTTATGAATATATCATGAGAGACCTCGGAGTCAAGACAACATATCAGCTCAACAACGACGGAAGCCACATCTGGAACAAAGTATACAGCGGCGGCGAATGGCATCACGTAGATGTAACATGGAATGATACAGCAAGAACAAGCCAGTACTTCTGGACAAACAGCCATGAGATGTAAATAAAAGAGAATATGAATAACGGAATAATAATATGATAATAACGATAAATGACCAATTGTGAGGAGCTGCTGAAAAGCAGCTCATTACTTTTTGCTTGACATAACATTGTGCAGAATATAGAATATCTAAGTACATGAAGAATATTGCGAGCTGTGAAGGAACCGGACATGCACGTTAAAAACCTGAGAGAGAATCGGCCGTATGCTGTGAGGCCGTAGGCGGAGTGCATGATCAGATCAGTCCGGAGCTCATATCACAAATGAGAGGCGGCGTTGATGGACGCTGGCAACAAGGGTGGTACCGCGGTTATTGAAATCGTCCCTGTTACGCGTATGCGTTTCAGGGTTGTTTTTTTGCATCGTACTGAAAGCGTACAACATCAAAAGTATATATAAAGGAAGAAAAGCGAAGAAAGGATAGGAAGAATGTTTAAAAATCTATCAGACAAACCAGTTGCAGAGCTTCAGCTCGAGCAGGCTGACAAATGGGATGAAACCGGTCTGCTTAGAAAAACGATCGAAGCCAGAAACGGCCAGCCGACATATGTTTTCTATGAAGGACCGCCGACGGCTAATGGAAAACCCGGCATCCACCATGTTATGGCCAGGACATTGAAGGATTCCATCTGCCGTTACAAAACGATGAAGGGATTCAAATCGGAAAGAAGGGCAGGATGGGATACGCACGGACTGCCTGTAGAAATAGAAGTCGAAAAGAAACTCGGCTTTTCCGGCAAGCAGGATATCGAGAACTTCGGAATCAAGGAGTTCAATGAAAAGTGCCGTGAATCGGTATTCGAGTACGAGGCGCTGTGGAAAGACATGTCGAGAAGAATGGGATTTTTTGTAGACCTCGACAATGCGTTTATCACACTTAACAATGACTATATTGAAACGGAGTGGTGGATACTCAAGGAGTTCTTTAAAGCTGGACTTATCTATGAAGGACACCAGGTGCTTCCATATTGCCCGCGCTGCGGCACGGGACTGGCCTCACACGAAGTGGCTCAGGGATACAAAGAGATCCCGGTCCTCACTTTAACTATGATGTTCAAAAGAAAGGATGTCGACAATGAATACTTCCTGGCCTGGACCACGACGCCGTGGACTGTGGCTGCAAATGTGGCGCTGACTGTCGGACCTGATCTTGAATATATCAGAGCCAGGATGACTGCCGGCGAACACGAGGGGGAAATTTTCATTACAGGCGCGAAGAATGCCGACCAGGTACTCGGCGAAGGACAGTATGAAGTCCTTGAGACAATGAAGGGTACTGATCTGGAATATCTTGAGTATGAAAGACTCCTGGACTTTGAAGACATTGAAGTACCGGGCAAGGTATTTTATGTCACATGCGCGGAATATGTAACTGACGAAGACGGAACAGGCATCGTTCATACGGCACCTGCTTTCGGTGAAGACGACTATAACAACGGCGTGCAGTATAAACTTCCTGTAGTCAACCCTGTTGATCTGGAAGGTAAATATACGGCCGGACCATGGAAGGGCAAATTTGTCATGGAAAAGGGCCTCGACGTTGAGATCATGAAGTACATTGCGGATAAGGGACTCCTTTTCAGCAAAGAAAAGATGATGCATGACTATCCTCACTGCTGGAGATGCGGCACACCGCTGCTCTACTATGCAAAGCCGGGATGGTATATCAAAATGACAGAACTGAAGAATCAGCTCGTCGCCAACAACAATACAGTCAACTGGTATCCTCCGTTCGTAGGAGAGAAGCGTTTCGGCAACTGGCTGGAAAATGTCAAAGACTGGGCTATTTCCAGAAACAGATACTGGGGAATGCCGATCCCTATCTGGAAGTGTGAAGAGTGCGGTCATATCGAATGTATCGGCAGCAGAGACGAACTCGTAGAGAAAGCTCAGGAGAAGATCACGAAGGATATAGAGATGCACAGACCGTATGTGGACGAGGTACATCTTACATGCCCTGAATGCGGCAAGACTATGACGCGTATTCCTGAGGTAATAGACTGCTGGTTCGACAGCGGCTCGATGCCGTATGCGCAGGTGCATTACCCGTTCGAACACAGAGACGAGTTTGATGATGAGCTCTTCCCTGCGGACTATATATGCGAAGGCATCGATCAGACCAGAGGCTGGTTCTATTCTCTGATGGCGATATCGACATTCATCAAGGGACAGTCGCCGTACAGAAACGTACTCGTAAACGACCTTATCCTGGATAAGGAAGGCAAGAAGATGAGCAAGTCCAAGGGCAATACTGTCAATCCGTTCGAGATGTTCGACAAGTACGGATCGGATGCTGTAAGATGGTATCTCATGTACAGCTCGCCGGCCTGGACGCCGACAAAATTTGATGAAACCGGGCTGCAGGAAGTAATAAGTAAATTCTTCGGTACGCTGAAGAACGTATATAACTTCTTCGTACTCTATTCGAATCTGGATGATATTGATCCGGCAGAATTCGAGGTGGATTACGACAAGAGACCTGAGCTCGACAGATGGATACTGTCGAAGTACAACAAAGTCGTGGAAGAAGCTACTGAAGCAATGGACGAATATTACCAGATGAAGGCAGTCAGAGCGATCCAGAATTTCGTCGCGGAAGACCTCTCGAACTGGTATATCAGAAGAGCGAGAAGAAGATTCTGGGCTCCTGAAATGACGGATGATAAAAAGTCCGTATATAAGACAACATATGATGTGCTCGTGGGAGTATGTGAACTGATCGCGCCTATAGCGCCGTTCATTTCCGATGAAATGTACACAAATCTTACAGGCAAAGAGTCAGTGCATCTTGCTTATTATCCGGTTGCCGACAAATCGATGATAGATGAGCATGTAGAGGAGAGAATGGATCTTGTCAGAGACATCGTTTCACTCGGAAGAGGAGCGCGTGAGAAAGAGCAGATCAAGGTCAGACAGCCTCTGCATGATGTTCTGGTAGACGGAAAGTATGAGGAGCTGATCAGCGATCTCACACCGCTCATAAAGGAAGAACTCAATGTGAAGAATGTCACATTCAAGAAAGACCTTTCGGATTACATGAATTATTCGCTGAAGCCGGATTACCCGACAGTGGGGCCTATCCTTGGCTCAAAGATCAAGCCATATGCGGCATTCCTGGCCAAAGCGGATGCGCAGGATTTCGTGAGCAGACTCGAGAATGACGGCAAGGTCGTCATAGACCTCGACGGCGAATCGTTCGAAGTAATGCCTGAGTATGTCGACGTCAGGATCGATGCAAAGGAAGGCTTTGCCGTTGCGGCAGCCAACAATCTGTTTGCTATTCTGGATACGACTCTCGACGAGGGACTTCTCAAAGAAGGAATCGCACGTGAGATCGTATCGAAGGTACAGCAGCTGCGTAAGCAGAATGATTTCGAGATGATGGACAACATCGTCATTGCTTTCGGCGCGGACGATGAGGTACAGGCGGCTATAGTCGAGTATACCGATTACATCATGAAAGAGACACTTGCGAAGTCGATCGAAAATACGAAAGACGCGCAGGAATTCGATATAAACGGACACTCCACAATGATTTCTGTAAGAAAAATAGAAAGGTAGTCAGAGTAAACACAGCCGGGACCCTAACGAAAAAAACGGGTCCCGACTTTTTTATTGCCCGGCTTTTGTAAAATAATGGATTTTATGTTTCGTTAAACGAAATAAAATCGCAAAAAATATCATGCCGGGAAACATTGTCAGATAATTCCCAATTAAGGAAAATTTTATTGTAAGGCATACAATTTAAAGGATTGAATGTTTTTCGTTTGGTGTTAATATGATGTTAGACATAAAGAGAAATCAGACATAAATGTAAATCAGATGTAAATTATATCTACAGTTATCCGGAGGTGATAAAATGTTTATTGTTAAAGTAAATCCCGACTATTGTAAGGGATGCGGCCTCTGCATTGACCTTTGCCCGAAGCATATCATGGCGATGACAGGCAAGATCAATGACAAGGGAATGGATCTGGCAGAATGCGCAAAGCCTGAAGACTGCATAGGATGCAGAAGCTGCGCAGTGACATGCCCAGATGCTGCTATCACGATTGAGAAACAATAGGTTAAGGAGGAAAGTACTTTGAAAAAACTGATGAAAGGCAACGAGGCCATAGCAGAAGCCGCGATACAGGCCGGTTGCAAATGTTATTTTGGATACCCGATCACACCTCAGAATGAAGTCCCTGAGTATATGTCGTGGAGACTGAGAGAAATGGGCGGCATTTTCAAGCAGGCAGAGAGTGAAGTTGCTTCGGTAAATATGGTTTACGGAGCCGGCGCTGCAGGTGTAAGAGCGATGACATCATCATCCGGACTTGGTATTGCTCTTATGCAGGAAGGTATTACAAACCTTGCAAGTACGCAGGTACCTGCTGTATTCCTTAACGTTATGAGAGGCGGCCCTGGACTGGGAACTATCCAGGCTTCACAGGCAGACTACAATCAGATGACAAGAGGCGGCGGAAACGGCGACTATTATCTGCCTACATATGCACCTGCGACACTGCAGGAAGCATGTGACCTGATACAGAAGGCGTTCGACACAGCTTTCAAATACAGAACTCCTGTCGGCGTTATGGTAGATGCTACTATAGGCAACATGATGGAATCTGTAGATATCAAGGAAAACGTTCAGCCTGATCCTTCCATTCCGGACGTAAACGAATGGTGCATCAGAGGCGGACGCAGAGAAGACGGAAGTGTTCACAGAATCAAGGGGCTGTTCAATGTTCCTGAAGAATGCGAAGCCTTCAACGAAGAGCTGGCGAAGAAGTATGATAAAATCAGAGAAAACGAAGTCATGGTCGACATTAAGGACTGTGAAGGCGCGGATGTTGTTATCGTTGCCTACGGTACAACAGCAAGAATCGCTAAACAGACCATGAAACTAGGAAAAGAAAACGGCCTCAAGATCGGAATGGTAAGACCTCAGACAGTATGGCCGTTCCCATATGATGAACTCAGAGAAGCTTGCAGAGACGCTAAGGGTGTGCTCTGTGCGGAGATGGCTATCGACCAGCTGCTGCAGGATGTCCAGCTGGCCCTCGAGGGAACAAAACCGATCGCAACATATCATAGACTTTCGGGCGTTATGCCGAGTGCAAATGACATGTATGATGCTTGCGTCAAATTAGCAAAGGAGGCAAAATAATCATGGGAGAAATGATTTATAAAAGAACCGACTTTCTCAAAGCAAGGCCGACGCATTACTGCCCGGGCTGCACACACGGTCTCGAGCATAAGCTCGTAGGCGAAGTTCTGGAGGAACTCGGTGTTATAGACAGAAGTATAATGGTTATATCCGTAGGATGCTCGGCACCGGCATATGACTATGCAAATGTAGACAATATCGCATGTCTGCACGGACGTGCACCTGCTACAGCTACAGGCGTAAAGGCTGCTCTTCCTGACAGCATCGTTTATCTGCATCAGGGCGACGGCGATCTGCTTTCGATCGGTCTCGACGAGACTATTTCGGCGGCAGGCAGAGGCGAAAACATTACTGTAGTATTCGCCAACAATAATATCTACGGCATGACAGGCGGACAGATGGCCGCTACGACACTTATAGGTCAGAAGGCAACGACCTGTCCGGCAGGAAGAGATCCTCATCTTGACGGATATCCAATGAAGGCATGCGAAATGATCGCTACACTGACAGCTCCAAAACTGGTTGCAAGAACAGCTCTGTATGATGTACCTCATATCAATCAGACGAAGAAGATCCTGAAGAAAGCTTTCCAGAATCAGATAGACAAAAAAGGATATTCGTTCGTAGAGATTCTCTCCACATGCCCGACAAACTGGCATATGAGCCCGCAGGCATCGATGGAGCACGTTAAGAACGAGATGGAAGAAGTATATCCTCTCGGAATATTCAAAGACGAAGACTAGGAGGAGTATAGAATGTTAAAAGAAGTAATATTTTCCGGTTTCGGCGGACAGGGTGCGCTCCTTATAGGACAGGTTCTCGCTATGGCCGGAGTTATAGAAGATTTGAATGCGACATACAGACCTACTTACGGTTTTGAAAAGAGAGGCGGAGTGGCTTTCTGCGACGTCATCCTTTCTGATGAAGAAATCGGAACACCTGTTATTGAAAATCCGGAAGTAGCCGTTATCATGGATGAGGCTTCATTCAAGAGATTTGAGCCGCTTGTCCAGAAGGGCGGAGCTATGTTCTACAACACATCGCTCATCTCTTCCAAGCCTTCAAGAGACGACATAAAGTATTTTGAAGTTCCATGCAATGATATGGCCAAGGAGCTCGGAAACGACAAAGTCGCCAACATGATCCTTCTTGGAGCCTATGTGGGATATTCCAAGGCTGTTGCTATGGATTCCGTAGAGGCAGGACTTAAAGAAAAGCTGGGACACGGCAAGGAAAAGGCTATTCCGCTCAACAGAAAAGCTCTGGAAATGGGAGCAGCTATAGCGGCTAAATAAAACAAAAAATCATAATAGTAATATAAAGGGGACTGTGCATATGCGCGGTCCCTTTTATGATTGCGGTTATACTGTACCGGTAACGGTTATGTCAGCCCGAGTTCTCTGAGTGTATCGCGGAGCAGTGTGAGTCCGCGGCGCAGTTCTTTGAGGTCCCTGGCAGCGGTCAGGGAGACGCGCAGATATTGTTCCGGCAGGCTTGGCCCGGCGAGGAATCGTGCGGAGTGGAATATTTTTATCCCGCGGTCCAGCAGCTGCTGTTCAAGTTCGTGGAAGTCCTTGACCGGTTTGATCGGCAGCCAGCGGAACAGACTGTTGGGATGACCGATGCAGGCGAGCGGGTCAAAGATGTCTGAATAGATCGCATTTGCCTGTTTGGCGAGTTTCAGTTTGACTTTCATGATATCGTAAGCCGCGCCCGAAAGGATGGCCTCTGTGACGACATCGGCATCAAGGGATGATGTTTTGATGTTGAGGTCGGTCGATGCGGATTCGATTTTTGTTTTATACCGGTCGGGGAAAACCAGATATGCTGTACGGAGCCCTGAGCAGATAGGTTTTGACACGGAAGCAATATATATCGTGCGCTCAGGAACAAGCGTCTGCAGCGGGTCGCCGAAACGTGTGTCGCCTTCAAGCGAAATAAAAGCGTAGGCATCATCCTCGATAACGATCATGTTGTGGTGCTCTATTACTGCAGCAAGAGCGGACCGGCGCCTGGGAGTAGTCACAACTGAGGTCGGATTGCTGCAGGAAGGCATGAGAAAGATTCCTTTTATACGGCTTTTTTTGCAGGCGGCGTCGAGTTCGCCGGGCAGCATGCCCATGTGGTCGCAGGCAATGGAAATGAGTCTGATGCCGTAGCGCTTGGCCAGCTCGAGAAAATTTGAATACGAAAACGACTCGACTGCTATCCTGTCGCCGGGTTCGAATAGACCGAGCAGTGAGATCGCAATGCCGTTTTGGGCACCGGAGGAAATAATAGTGTGTTCCGGGTCCGTTTCGATACCGAACTGTTTCAGCCAGTATATGCCGGCCTGGATCTGATGCGGCATGCCGTAAGGATTGTAGTAATTCATCAGCTGCTCGGCGTAGCGTTTATCGAGAGTCTTTTTCGCGCATTCAACTATGCGGCTGTTTGTGTGCTCAAAGGATGAAACCGGCGCAAGGTCGATGATGTTTCGCGGGACCTCTTTCGCGGAAACCGCATCCACGCCTTTTAGAGTAGGCGAAACAAATGTGCCGCGTCCGGTCACAGCGTAAACAAGGCCGCGCTGTTCTGCGATTTTATATGCTTTGGTAACAGTAGTGAAATTGATGTCCAGATAATCGGCCAGCTCGCGCTGAGGCGGCAGCTGAGTATCGGGAGCAAGAAAACCGTTCATTATATCCTCTTCGAGTTTTGCTGCCAGCGACTGGTATATAGGTCTTTTGAGGATATCTTTCTCCGGTTTCCAGGACATAGGGTAATCTACGAATGAATTTACAGGCATGATGATGACCTCCCATACAATTATATCTGCGATTGTATGGAAAAGCAACATGTGTGCACAGAGGATATATGTGATATAATAATACCTCCTGAGGGAAGAAATGAGGATATGATGAAAGTAAATTTAATGGATATGAGTCTTGCCGAACTGTCGGAGTTCGTCGGGAAAGCCGGAGAGAAGCCTTTTCGCGCAAAACAGATATTTCAGTGGATATACAGAGGGGCAGCAACTTTTGATGAAATGACGGACCTGTCCAAGGCGCTGCGCGTGAAACTGGAAGAAAGTGCGGAGATCAAATGCCTGGAAAAGGAAACAGTACAGACATCGTCGGACGGGACCGGAAAGTATCTTTTCCGCACACACGACGGGAATTTTATTGAGAGCGTATTCATGAAATATAAATATGGCAATTCCGTGTGCATATCGTCACAGGCGGGATGTGCCATGGGATGCAGTTTCTGCGCTTCCGGCATCGGCGGGCTGGTACGTGATCTGACAGCCGGAGAAATGGCAGATCAGATCGTCTCGATTGAAAAGGATACCGGAGAGAAGATCAGTCATATCGTAGTAATGGGCACCGGCGAACCGTTAAATAACTATGATGCGCTGACAAAATTCCTCGATATGGTACACGCTGAAGAGGGACTTAACATAGGACTCAGAAATATTACTGTATCTACATGCGGGATAATACCGGCGATGAAAAGGTTTGCTGATGATTATCCGCAGGTGAATCTTGCCATATCGCTGCATGCGCCGAATGATAAAATAAGGAATGAAATTATGCCTGTCAGCAGGCAGTATTCGATAGATGAGCTGATTGCCGCCTGCAGGGAACATGTTGACAAAACCGGCCGGAGGATAACTTTCGAATATGCGCTTATTAGAGGCGTGAACGATTCGAAGGAAGCGATAATGCAGCTGGCAAATCTTCTGAGAGGCATGATCTGTCATGTGAATCTAATACCGCTGAATGATATAAAAGAAAGCGGGCTGCGCGGCAGCAGCAGGCTGAGGGCCGGAGAGATAGCTGAATTTCTTGAAGGAAGAGGCATACCGTGTACTGTACGGCGCGAACTCGGTTCTGATATTGATGCGGCCTGCGGACAGCTCAGACTCAACAGGATAGAATATTAAGAAAAATCCGTACCTTAACGCTGTTTTCAGTTGAGAAAAAGCAGTTGCTATTGTATAATAAACTAAAGCAAAATTACAACAAGGAGGAATGTGTTATGGTGAAATTGTTAGTGGGACATAAAGGCAGCGGCAAGACCAAACAGATGATAGAGAGAGCTAATGATCTTGTAGACAATACCAACGGCCACGTGATCTTTATCAATAAGAATCACAGACTGACCTACAATTTGAAGCATGATATCAGAGTTATTTGCATGGAGGACTTCCCTCATATCACAAACAGCGACGAGTATATCGGCTTCATCTATGGGATAATCAGTTCGGATCATGATATAGACACGATATTCATCGACGGGATCTTGAAGCATGCAGATGTTTCATTAGGCAATTTGCCTGTATTCATAGACAGACTGAAGAAGATTTCGGCTATGTTTGAAATCGAATTCGTGGTAAGTCTCTCGGCAGAAAAAGAAGAGATGATCGGCGTTGATTTTACAGACTGCGAAATCTTAAACTAGTCATCAGCAGGCATGTATTGACATGAATGATTCAGGACGCCATTTTGGCGTCCTGTTCTATAGAAAGAACAATTGAATTACGGAGCAGAACATGAACGAAATATATACAGCAGAAGGGATCAGAGATATTTTCAGAAGTCGTCCTGCGGGCGCAGTAGGAAAGTATCATTTCTTTTCGGTGCTTATTCCTATAGTCGAATCAGGCGGCGAACTCAATCTTCTCTATGAAGTCCGGGCAAGGGATCTGGACAGACAGCCGGGAGAAGTGTGCTTCCCGGGAGGCATGATAGAAGAAGGTGAAACTCCGCTTCAGGCTGCAGTCCGGGAAACGCGTGAAGAACTCGGCGTGCCGAGGCGCGCAATTGAAATATACGGAAAAACCGATACGCTGTATGCGCCGGCCATGTTTGCTATGTATTGCTACGTAGGGAAGCTTGATATAAGTGATATGAATATCGGCAGAGATGAAGTGGAAAAGACCTTTCTCGTGCCGATCCCGTGGCTGATGGAGCATCCGCCGGAAATACATTATACCGATCTGGTGCAGGAAGCGGCTGACAACTTTCCCTATGAGAAAGTGAATTCGCCGGGATCATACAAGTGGCGGAGAGGCAAGGTGCCCGTGCCGATATACGGAAACAGCGGAGAACCGATCTGGGGGATGACCGGCCGCATCACAAATAATTTCATAAAGATACTTAAGGGGGAAAAGTAATGATATTCAGGATCGCATTATGTCAGATGCCGGGTGTTGAAGATAAAAAAACCAATATGGAGACAGCTGAAAAGATGGTACGCGAGGCCGCGGAGAACGGTGCGGAAATAATTTCCCTGCCGGAAATATGGCCGTGCCTGTATTCAAAAAGATATTTCCGCGCAAATGCCGAAACGGCAGACGGCCCGCTTGTTCAGGCTATGTCGGGATGGGCAGCGGAGAACAGCATATATCTTGTCGGAGGAAGCATTCCGCTTCTGCGCGGAGACGATATGTATAATACGTGCTTTGTATTCGGCCGTGAAGGAGATATCATAGCGGTGCATGACAAGGCGCACATGTTTGATATTGCGATAAAAGGCGGCATAACTTTCAAGGAATCAGATTCATTTACTCAGGGCGACAGCACGACGACTTTTGAAACGGAATACGGAACCATGGGTGTGGAAATATGTTTTGACGTGAGATTTCCGGAACTGGCCAGAAAGACCGCGCTCGAGGGCGCGAAGGTCATATTCCTCCCCGCTGCATTCAATATGACGACAGGACCTGCCCACTGGCAGCTTTCGATGAGAGCAAGAGCGCTTGACAATCAGATCTACTTTGCGGCATGCAGTCCGGCAAGGGATGAAAACGGCCCGTATGTTGCTTACGGACATTCTCTTGTAGCATCGCCGTGGGGCGATGTAAAGGCAGAAGCGGATGAAAAACCGCAGATCGTTTATTGTGATATTGATACAGACTATGAAGAAGATATCAGGCAGCAGCTTCCGCTTCTCAGGCAGAGAAGACCGGAATTGTATTGATCGTATGGTTTGATGCCGTATGGGTTTTCATTAAGCCTGCAATACGGTATAATCATACTAGAGGTGAAGAGTGATGTTTGTTTGGGTGAAAAGAATACTGGCTGTGGCACTGGCAGCAGCGCTGGCATTGACTATGACATCGTGCACAAAGCCGGAGAATAAAGTGGTAAAAAGCAATCCGAAAGTTATTTTTGTAACTGATGTCGGAGGGCTTGGAGACCAGTCATTCAACGATGCTATCTGGACAGCATGCGAAGATGCATCTGATGAATACGGCGCGGATGTCAGATGTCTGGAATCCAATACCGGGAAAGAAGTCATAAGCAATACAGAGGACGCTTCGAACGACGAGCCCGTCGTTGTTGTCACCTGCGGGAAAAACGGCGCCAGGGCTGTTAAACGGACGGCAAAGGATCATCCTGACATTAATTATGTTGTTATAGATTATAAAGTGGATTTGCCGAATGTGGCGAGCGTATTCTTCAAGGAACAGGAAGGATCGTTCCTGGCCGGCGTGGCGGCTGCAATGAAGACAGAGACAAATAAAGTCGGGTTTGTCGGCGGGATCAATTCTTCGTCGATGCGGAGATTTTATTACGGCTTCCGCGCAGGTGTGAAAACGGCGGATAAAGATGTGAAGGTACTGAAGACTTTCACAGGTTCGTACAACAGCAGGATCGATGGAATGAGCGCGGCCAAGAAGCTGTATGCAGAGGGCGCGGATGTGATTTTCACTGCATCCGGATTGGATAATACAGGCGTAATAAAGTATGCCGGGCTCAAGAATTTCTGGGTGATCGGATCGGATAAGGATCAGTCGGGACTCGACTCGAATCACGTTATGTGCTCAATGACGAAGAATCTTTCAGTTGCGGTCGACAGTGAAGTCAAAGCAGCCGTCAAGGGGCATTTCAAAGCGGAGACAGTTGAATACGGGCTAAAAGAAGAGGGCGTCGCGCTCAGCGATAAAGCGGGCAATCTGAATGATGATGAAGAAGATGCCGTTGCCGAATGGCAGCATGCTATCATCAAGGGCCGTTTCAAAGTGCCTTTCAGCAAGTCGACTTATGCAGACTTTGAAATACCGAAATTGAAGTGACCGGGATATGAGTTTTTTACCGATTAGTCAAAAAGATATGAAAGAAAGAGGATGGACCGAGGCGGATTTTGTGCTGGTTACAGGAGACGCTTACACAGACCATCCTTCTTTTGGTACAGCAATTATCAGCAGAGTTCTGGAAAGATTCGGATACAGGGTCTGCATCCTTTCACAGCCTGACTGGAAATCCTGTGATGATTTTAAGCGTTTCGGGAAACCGCGCCTCGGTTTTCTGATAAATTCAGGGAATGTTGATTCCATGGTAAATAATTATTCTGTATTTAAGAGGCGCCGGAAAACTGACAGATACTCAGCCGGAGGCCGTGCGGGACAGAGACCGGACAGAGCTGTTATTGTATACAGCAACAGGGCGAAGGAGGCATATCATGATGTTCCGATAATAATCGGCGGGCTCGAAGCCAGCTTAAGGCGTCTCGGACATTATGATTACTGGGATGACAAAGTCAGAAGATCGATCCTTCTTGACAGCCGCGCCGACATTCTTATATACGGCATGGGAGAGAAGTCGGTGGTTGAAATCGCAGATGCTCTTGCTGCGGGCATAGATGTACATGATATAGGCTGGATCAGAGGAACATGTGTGACAGCAGGAGAGGTTGAAGATGACAGAGAAACGATATTTCTGCCGGCTTTTGAGGCAATCAGGGATGACAAGGACGAATACTGCAGGTCATTCATGATACAGTACCGGAGCCATGACAGCATTACTGCTAAAAGACTCGTTGAGCAATATGGCGAGCATACGTTTGTTGTGCAGAATCCTCCGCAGCCGCCTCTTGAGCGCGACGAACTGGACGATGTGTACGATCTTCCGTATGAGAGAAATTACCATCCAGTATATAAAAAGGACGGCGGAGTACCGGCTATTGACGAAGTGAAGTTCAGCATTGTGAGCAACCGCGGATGTTTCGGAGGGTGCGCTTTCTGTGCACTGACATATCATCAGGGCAGGCAGGTCAGGAGCCGCAGCCGGGAATCTATAGTAAAAGAAGCGAAGCTGCTGACGGAGATGCCTGATTTCAAGGGATATATTCACGATGTCGGGGGACCGACAGCTAATTTCCACAATCCCGCATGCAAAAAACAGCTGAAATACGGTGTGTGCGATAATAAAGACTGTATGTATCCGCGGCCATGCAGCCAGATGATTGTGGATCATACGGAGTATCTCGAAGTCCTTCATGCAGTGAGGATGCTGCCGGGCGTCAAGAAGGTATTCATCAGATCGGGAATACGTTTTGATTATGTGATGGCGGACAGGGACAGAACTTTTCTGGAAGAGCTGTGCAAATATCATGTAAGCGGGACGCTCAAAGTCGCGCCGGAACATGTTGTGCCTGAAGTGCTGAAATATATGAGAAAACCGGATATTTCTGTTTTCGAGCATTTTTCAAAGGAATTTTTCAGGATAAACGATACAATAGGAAAGAAGCAGTATATGATCCCGTATCTGATTTCATCGCATCCGGGTTGTACGCTGAACGATGCGGTCGAGCTTGCGCTGTATCTTAAGAAGTCTGGGTTCGTGCCGGATCAGGTGCAGGATTTCTATCCGACACCGGGGACTCTGGCAACGACAATGTATTATGCGGAAAAAGATCCGTTCACGATGAAAAGCGTTTATGTCGCGAAAGATCTTAAAGGAAAAAAATATCAGAGAGCGCTTATGCATTTCAAGAAGCCGGAAAACCGTGAAACTGTGATCGAAGCGCTGAAGGCTGCCGGAAGGGAGGATCTAATAGATGAGCTTGCTTACAGAGCTCCCCGGAATAGTAAAGGGAAGCAGAAAAAAGTACGAAAAAGCAAAAGCCGGTAATTTCAGAGTGTCAGACATTTTCGGAAAGGGCGGTAATATTCTTGCATTCGGCGATAATGCCGGTTTCATGAAGTATCTGCTGAAAAACAGAGACCTTTCAGGAAAGATAAAACTGATTTATGTAGACCCGCCGTTTTTTTCGAAAGCGGATTATTCGGCGAGCATCAAGCTCGAGTCTGACGAAATGGAAGATATCCCGACGATCAGAACATCTGCATATAATGACAAATGGCAGGCTGGCATGGCTGATTATCTCGGGAATCTGACATTCAGGCTTATGCTGATGAAAGATCTGCTGGCTGATGACGGATGTATCTGGGTACATCTCGACTGGCACGCTGTCCATTATGTCAAGGTAGTAATGGACGAGGTTTTCGGCGAGAAAAATTTTGTGAATGAAATCATCTGGCAATATAAATCCGGCGGTTCCGGGAAGCGGCATTTCTCGCGAAAACATGATACGCTTCTTTTTTATTCCAGGACCGGAGCATATACTCTCGACCCGGGAACTGAAAAATCATACAACCGAGGGTTCAAGCCTTACCGCTTCAAAAATGTGAAAGAATACAAGGATGAGCTCGGCTGGTATACGATGGTGAATGTGAAGGATGTCTGGCATATCGATATGGTCGGCAGAACTTCGGGAGAACGGACGGGATATGCGACGCAGAAACCGGAGGCGCTGCTGAAACGCATCATAGAAAGCTGCACGTCTGAAGGTGATCTCTGCGCCGATTTTTTCTGCGGGTCGGCAACAATGCCTGCAGTCTGTGAGAAGACCGGAAGGAAGTGGATCGCCTGTGATGAAGGGGCTCTGGCAATAGCCGCATCACAGAAACGTCTTTCTGAAGCTGATTTTACGATACTTACAGCTGACGAAAAAATCAGGGGAAGAAGCGGCAGACTCGAATGCGCCGTTGACATTACAGCGGCCGGTGTGAGCGACAGCAGCATAGCGGAAATCAAAATCATAAATTATGCGCCGCCAATGAGAAGCCTGCCGCTCGGCAAAGATATGAAAGATGTTGTCAGAGATGTAAAGGCAAAAGATCCGCTTCAGCTGATAGATTTCTGGAGCGTGGATTTCAGCTTTGACGGTGCGGTGCACAGGCCTGACCAGTGCTTCTGCAAGGGAAAAGGTGTGATCGAGACCAGATGCAGAAAGATCATACGCGAGGAAGGCAGCATAAGCATACGGGCAATCGATATTTTCGGCAATGTGACGGAAAAGATAGTTGAATTATAGTGCGGTAATAGTATAATAATGCATCGGGTCTAAATAGATTAAACAGGAGTGTAACATGTATGACGGATACAAATTATAGCGGAAAAGACAATAAATCAAAATCGAAAGTAAAACATTTTCTGATAGATATGCTTTTCTGTATGGGATCGTGTGCTGTAGGAGCGGCGGCCATACAGTATATCATGATACCTTGCGGGCTGACGACAGGCGGCGTAACGGGTATCGTCAGGATCGTGATGCAGGTCACCGGAATGGATTTCTCGCTTTTGTACTATATTTTTTCGGGGGTCATTGTTCTGATAACGTGGCTGACGCTGGGATTCAAACAGGTCAGACGGGTACTGATAATGTTTGTGATGTTCCCGGCCTTCACCTGGATATTCGGGCACTTTGATATCCAGCTGATAAGCAGCGGCGATAAGCTGCTCGGAGCTATATTTTACGGAATATTTTCGGGAATAAGCTCATCGCTGATTTTCTACCGCGGATACACATATGCGGGAACGGACGGACTGGCGAAAGTCATCCGTAAAAAGTGGCTGCCGCAGATGGCGCAGAGCAAGATAATGGTCGCGCTGGATGTTATAGTAATAATCGCTTCGGCATTTATATACGGGACGGAAATCGCGCTGTATGCGATCATCAATGAACTGGTAATATCTGAGACAATAAATGTGGTGCTTTACGGCTTCTCGTCAAAGATAGTGCAGCTGCAGATCATTACAGAGAAACCGGACAAGATCGAGCATTTTATAATCAACAACCTGCACAGAGGGCTTTCGATGCATGATGTGATCGGAGGCTACACACATCAGGTCAGAACCGAGTTCAGGCTTCTCTGCTCACCGCGCGAGAGTCTTGACCTGAAGAAGGAACTCATTGAACTGGATCCGGACGCATTCGTAACGATAATCAGAGTTGACGGCGTCTGGGGTGCGGGAAAGGGCTTTTCGAAGATAACTGACGAAGAAGCCGATCAGTAGCGGGACGGTAATAAAAGACAAAATAAAAACCCCTTTCAGTCTGACCGGTGCGGCCGGGCTGTCAGGGGCAGTTTTATGTTCCCGATTATTCTGCTTATTCTGCAGGATTGAAATCGTTCGTGTATTCGCCTTCCATTCTGTCAGCGATCAGACCTTTTTCGCACATGAAGTCTGCGAATTTAGCCCAGTGCATGTGGTTGATCTTGCCCCAGTCGCCGTTCCCGTCAAGAAGGATCTCCGACATATGAACAAGGCCGTCTGCTACGACAGCTCTTCCGCCTGCCTGCGGTATGTATTTTTCAACATAATCTGCAGACTGTCTCGGATGCGCAGCGATATCTTTGTAGGCTGCGGAAAGAACTTCGATGAGAGTTCTGAGAGTTTCCGGTCTTTCCTCGATAAACTTGCCGGAGGCAACTATGCACGGAGCGGCAAAGTCGAATATATGAGCCACATCGTGTTCCATATTGAAGTAGTTATATTCAAGCCCGGCGTTTTTGAGAACAGAGAGCTCCCAGGCACCGTATACCCAGGCGGCATCGGCATCATTGCCGAGAACTTTCGTCACGTCGCCGAGATCGGCCTTAACGACATTTACTTTGCTGTAATCTCCGCGCCCGGCCTGGAGGCAGAATTCCATAAGCGTATCGAACCACGGCGCATCAAGGGCAGCAAGACGTTTGCCTTCAAGATCTTTCGGCCCTTCGATACCTGCGGACCTGAGAGATACTATGCCGGAGTCACACTGCTGGAATATCCTGGCAACTGCAGTCACTTCCTGACCGTTGTTTTTCATGGTAAGAATATCAGGTTCTGAAGCAATCATTATGTCAGCATCGCCGGCTTCCCCGGATCCGTTTGCCGAACCTTCTATTTCAATATCGAGGCCTGCCTCTTTGAACAGTCCTTTTGCATCCGCCAGGAAAAATCCTGCGTGATTATTGTTCGGGTACCAGTCAAGTACCACTTTGACTTTTTCCATTTTGTTAAAACCTCCTCGTATTTAACTATCATAACACTTTACAATCAGTTTTAATATTTACAGCCAGTTCCTTATGTTGAAATGATGGCTGCATTTTGGGCAGACTACAGGAAATTTTCCGGCTTTTCTCGGGAAGCGGAGAGTTGCATGGCAATTCGGGCAGGTATGATATACATGCGTCCTGAAATCCGTGAATCTGCTCCAGACTTTTGTAAAGCGGTAATTTTCCTGCTGCCTTTTATATATATTTCTCGAAAGAACTCTGAAAAACATATAAATAAGCAAAACATCGCCTATCCAGTAAATGACCCTGATCTGAAAAATCATTCCCGGGATCATGAGGATAACGTATGCAATCAGCAGTGCGTAATATAATTTATCGATGCCGTAGCGTCCGTACATAAATCTCGCCACCGACATTCTCCAGTTTCTCATAATATTTTCATCTCCTACACGTTAGGTTGTATACACAACTACTCATTTTACATTCATTTGACACAATTGTAAACTTTCAAGCTTAAAAAAACCTATGTATCGGAGGGGAATGCAGGTATAATATTAAGGACAAGAGACAAAAGGAGAATAATAAATGGTAAAAGATCAGGAAACAATGTGGAAACAGCTCTGCGGAGCACTCGATCCGGAAGGTTTCGATATGCGCGGCAGCTTCAACGGCCGGCTGGAGCCGCATCCCGTCCGGTGTTCACTGGAGGAAATGACTTCAGAAATAGAATATCCGATACTGGAATGGGAACTTAACCAGGCCGGGCAGGTCCACGGCGGGATACTCTGCACGATGTTCGATATATCGGCAGGGTCTCTGGCGAAAGTCATCAACGGGCTTGAGTTCAACCCTACGGTGAGCCTGAACGTAAGATTTATCAGACCCGCCATGCATGGTGATACAGCTGTGATCAGAACAATCATTGAATCGAACGGCCGTACGCTCGTGCATATGAGCGGAAGGGCATTCAGCAAAAGCAGCGGGAAGCTGCTGGCCACAGCTGCTGTTACATTCATAAATACCGATAACAGGAGGAACAGATGAAAATGCTCGTTGTAAGCGATACACACCGCTTTACAGACAGAACAGAAGAAATATACAGAAGCCTTGAAGGGATCGACCTGCTGGTGCATCTCGGAGATCACCGGGCGGACGCTGAAAAAATAGGCAGTGATCTCGGAGTGCCTTTTATTGCAGTTAGAGGCAACTGCGACGGAGCCATGACAAAAGAAGAGTCGGAGACAGTTCTCGATACAGACTTCGGACCGATACTCCTTACGCACGGACATATGTACGGCGTATATTACGATCCGCTGAAACTGCTGTACACATGTCAGGAAAGGGGATATAAAGCTGCCTTTTTCGGGCATACGCATCAGGCATTTACTACAGTAATGGACGGGGTGAGACTGATGAACCCGGGGAGCCTGACGAACCCGCGTGACGGAAGCAGCGGATCCTACGGCATTGCGGTGGCTGAAAAAAACTCGCTCGCGTGCACGATACATTACTGCGGAGAGAGCGCCGCGCCGAAAAAGAAGGCGAGGGGAGGATTTCTCCGCGGCATCATGAATTACAGCGACGGACAATAGAACAAAAAAGTCAAGAGCCCTGCCGGCGCATTGCGTCAGCGGGGCTTTTGGCTGTATGTATCCTATAACATTGGAAGCTATTTAAGGTTGTTCGTAACTTTCTGTATAGCTCTGATCTTCAGAGGCAGCGAGAAGAGGTTGATGAAACCTTCCGCGTCAGCCTGTGTATAAACATCATCCTCGCCGAATGTAGCGAAAGCTTCGCTGTAGAGCGAATACGGCGACTTGGATGCAACAGGAACAGCCTGGCCCTTGTAGAGCTTGAGCTTAACAGTTCCCGTTACAGTTTCCTGAGTGGAATCTACGAATGCACTCAGTGCCTGCCTCAGAGGAGAGAACCACTGACCGTCGTAAACGAGATCCGCGAATTTTATTGCGACCTGCTCCTTGTAATGAAGTGTCTCCCTGTCCAGACATAGTTTTTCGAGGTCTTTGTGCGCGTTGTAGATGATAGTTCCGCCCGGAGTTTCGTAAACGCCTCTCGACTTCATGCCGACAAGTCTGTTCTCCACGATGTCGCATGTCCCGATGCCGTTCTCGCTGCCGAGTTTATTGAGCTCAAGAAGGAGAGCGACAGGGTCCATTTTCTGTCCGTTGAGCGCAACCGGCTCACCCTGTTCAAAATCAAGTTCGATATATGTTGTTTCATCCGGAGCTGCTTCTATTGTTTTGCTCAGAACGTGTATGTCGTCATTGTGCTCGTTCCACGGGTTTTCGAGGTTTCCGCCCTCGTGGCTGATATGCCATATATTTTCGTCGCGGCTGTAGATCTTCGCTACTGTCTGCTCGATAGGAACTCCGTGAGCGTTGTCGTAGGCAATCAGATCTTCTCTCGAATGGAAGTCCCAGAATCTCCACGGAGCAATGATTTTTATGCCCGGATCCATAGCGTGGATCGTAGTTTCAAATCTTACCTGGTCATTTCCTTTTCCTGTGCAGCCGTGGCAGATGATATTTGCACCTTCCTGATGCGCTATTTCCACAAGCTTCTTGGCCATGAGCGGTCTTGCCATGGATGTGCCGAGGAGATAGTCTCCCTCGTATATAGCGCCTGCTTTTATGCACGGCCAGATGTAGTCAGTAATGAATTCTTCCTTGATATCGCAGATGATCGATTTTGATGCGCCTGTAGCAAGCGCCTTTTTGTCGATAGCCTCGAAATCATCATTCTGTCCCGCGTCGCAGCATACGGCGATTACTTCATAATCGAACTCGTGCTGCAGCCATGTGAGGATAGTAGACGTATCGAGACCGCCTGAATATGCAAGTATTGCTTTTTCCTTTGCCATTTTGAAATCTCCTTTTCCAATGTTATGTTATGAATAATTATGCATCAATTGTATTGGATTATACAACGGTGACGGCATCAATGCAAGAGAAAAATGCAAAAAAATTAATTTTTATGCAATAATATCCTCAGAAAGCGTTTATGTGTCAAATGTTGCCGTTTTGTGTTAAAATATGTAGCATAACGATTCACATACAAGGAGGGGCCTAATGTCAGAGTCTTTCTCGATAATCAGGGAAAAGCTTGAAAGCAGAATAAAAGGGAATATTATCACCGGTGCCGATATGAAAGAGTATACTTCTTTCAAGGCGGGCGGATATGCTGATTTGCTCATCGAGCCGGAAGGAAAAGAGGAGCTTCGCATCGCTGCGGCTGTACTTGCGGAAGAGGGAGCGGAATACATAGTCGTCGGGAACGGATCCAACATTCTTGTCAGAGACGGCGGATTCCGCGGCGCAGTTATCCATATCGGTGATATGTTTGCCGGCATCAAAGTATCCGGAAATGAGATAACGGCGGGAAGCGGAGCGCTTCTTGCGGCAGTATCAAGGCGAGCACTGGCAGCGGGACTTGCCGGCATGGAGTTCGCTTCCGGGATACCGGGCAGCATAGGCGGCGCCGTATTCATGAATGCGGGAGCCTACGGCGGCGAGATGAAGGATATCATCAAAACCGTTTCCGTGATCACTCGTGAAGGAAAAGAAAAAACCTTGATGAACAGTGAACTGTCTCTCGGATACAGAACAAGCGCACTCCAGAAAAGCGGAGACATTGTGACTGAGGCCGTACTGGCGCTGGCAGAAGGCGACCGGGAAAGCATTGAAGCGGCCATGAAGGATTTCGGGTCCAGACGCAATGCGAAACAGCCGGTAAATTATCCGAGCGCGGGAAGTTTCTTCAAAAGGCCGGAAGGTTATTTCGCCGGTAAGCTTATTCAGGATGCGGGGCTTAAAGGCCTTGCGGTCGGAGGCGCGCAGGTCTCCGAGCTGCATTCGGGATTCATTATCAATACCGGTGGTGCGACAGCTGCTGATATAATCAGGCTTATGCATCTTGTGCAGGCCGCAGTAATGGAAAATTCGGGTGTCATGCTTGAACCCGAAGTGAGGATCATAGGAGAAGACGACTTATGTACAAAATGACATTCGATTATCACACACATACACCATATTCGCACGGAAAAGGCACGGTTGAAGAAAACGTGCGCGAGGCAGTAAGCAAAGGGCTGCGCGAAATCGCAATTTCAGATCACGGTCCGGGGCATCTCACATATGGAGTCAAAAGAAGTGATTTTCCGAAGATGAGAGCAGAAATCAACGAAGTGCAGAAAAAGTATCCGCAGATAAAGATATGGATGAGCGTTGAAGCAAATACAGTATGCGGAACAGTAAACGGACTTGATATCACACCTGAGGAGACAGGCATGTTCGATTTTATTCTGGCAGGATATCATTTCGGCGTCAGAAACGGCTACTGTATGGCGAACTGGACCTGGAAGCACGGTATCGGGAATTCGGCCGGGCGTACACAGGCGCTTATGGTGAGAAATACAGATATGATTGTCAATGCTGTCATGAATAATGATATTAAGATCCTTACTCATCCCGGCGACAAGGGATCGTTCGACATTGCAGAAATCGCAAAGGCCTGCGCAGTGAAAGGGACATGGATGGAGATCAGTACTCATCATCCGCATCTCACTGTTGATGAAATAAAGACTGCGATGAAAGAGAATGTGAAATTCGTTATAAGCAGCGATGCCCATAATCCCGAAAGAGTCGGCGATTATGCCGGAGGACTCGAAAGGGCGGAAGCGGCAGGCCTTGATCTTTCCAGGATCGTGAATCTGGAAAAAACAGAAGAAGAGGTATAAAAAGAGATGGAAGTTATTTTTATCACAGGAATGTCGGGAGCCGGCAAATCGCAGGCAGTCAGATGCCTTGAAGATATCGGATATTACTGCGTGGACAACATGCCCCCTGCGCTGATACAGAATTTTATTTCTCTCGCTCTCAATGAAAAAACGGGGATCGAGAAGGTGGCATTTGTTGTGGACATCAGAGGCGGAGAATTTCTGTCTGATCTGAGGGCAGGCCTGGATTATCTGCAGAACAGCAAGGTGGAATACAAAATTTTGTTTCTTGAGGCCTCAGATGAAGTCCTGGTGCGCAGGTTCAACGAGACGAGGAGAGTACATCCGCTGACAAGAAAAGCGGCTACGATCGAAGACATCGAAAAAGAAAGAGAAGCGCTTATCGATCTCAGGAACAGAGCTGATTATGTGGTGGACACATCGAATATGAAAACTGCCAAATTAAAAAGCGAGCTCCTTCATCTTTTTTCTGCAGAGAATCAGGAAGAAACGTTCGTGATCAATATTGTTTCGTTCGGATATAAGAACGGACTTCCGCTCACGGCCGACATGATCTTCGATATGCGATTCATACCGAATCCTTTTTATGTGCCGAGTCTCAAGAGACTGACAGGCAACAGCAAGAAAATCAGAAATTATGTGATGAAATTCCAGGAGAGCCAGACTTTCGTGAAGAATCTCAACAGACTCATCAATGCTATAATCCCGTGCTATATGCGGGAAGGCAAATACAATCTTAATATAGCGTTCGGATGCACCGGCGGACAGCACCGGAGCGTTGCTATGGCTAATGAGATGTATGATCTCTTCACACTTCAGGGGAAACAGGTCACTATTGAGCACAGGGATGCTAACAAGAGATAACTATGTCATTTGCCAGTGAAACAAAAAATGAACTTGCCAGAATAATGCCCGACAAGAAGGAATGCATGCTGGCGGAAATAGCCGGGTTCATAAGAGTCTGCGGTAGCATTGGACTCGTGGGAGGCGGCAGATTTAAAATAGTTCTGAATACAGAAAACAACGCGGTGGCAAGACATTACAAGAAGCTCATCAGAGAATACTTCAGCGTAGATGCGCAGATAGACGTCGGACAGGGACAGACTCTCAAAAAGGGAAAGTATTACATCATCACGATCGGACCTGAGAATCTTTCGGATCAGATACTCCGAGAAACGGGGATACTGATGGTGCGCGAAGGCATGAACTTTATCAGCGATGGAATATACGAAGGGCTGATACGAAAAAAAAGCGAGAGAAAAGCATATCTGCGCGGTCTTTTCCTTGGCGCGGGAACGATGACTAATCCTGATAATCAGTATCTGTTCGAGATAGTATGCACCAGCGACAAACTGGCGTCGGATGTGAGAAAGTTAATTAACTCATTCACGGACATCCACGCGAAAAAAGTGCAGAGGAAGAAGGAATACGTGACATATGTGAAGAATTCGGGGCAGATCCTGGATATTCTCGCGATAATGGGCGCGCATTCACAGTACTTTGTTTATGAAGATGTGATCATGAGAAAAGAGCTCCGGAACGAAGCGAACAGACGGAGCAACTGTGATCAGGCAAATATAGATAAAGCGCTGGCGGCTTCCGAAAAACAGACGGCGGCAATAAGGCAGCTCAGGGACGACGGAAGGTTTGACATTATGCCGGAAAAGCTGAAGGAGATAGCCGAACTCAGGCTCGAAAATCCGGATGCTACTCTTGTCGAACTGGGGGAAATGCTGGATCCTCCGCTGAAAAAAGCGGGTGTGAACAGCCGTCTGAAAAGGATCATGGAATTGGCGGAAGGCCGATAGAAAAGGAAGGAAATAAATGGAAGAAAAGAGAATAGCGCTGCTGATAGATTCAGATAATGTTTCGGCTGACTATATTGATCTTATACTGGATAAAGTAAATGAAGAAGGAGTAACGACATACAGGAGGATATACGGGGACTGGACGAGAACGGAGACGAAGAAATGGAAGAGCGTACTGCTGGAGAATTCCATTACTCCGATACAGCAGTTCAGCAATACGAAGGGGAAGAATTCGACGGATATCTCACTGATAATAGATGCGATGGACATTCTGTATTCCGGTAAAGTGGACGGGTTCTGCATAGTCTCGTCGGACAGCGACTTCACGAAGCTTGCCAGCAGGCTGAGAGAGTCGGGCATGATGGTGATAGGCATGGGAGAAGCCAAAACACCGGCCGCGCTGATAGCGGCGTATAATAAATTTGTGAATCTGGATGCGGCGAAGGCAGAAGAAGAAAAGTCGGAGACTGAAGAGGAAAAAATCGATGATATCCGCAGCAAAGCACAAAAAGATAAACAGAATGTCGTCAGCAGAAGAACGATAGAAAGGCGTGTCCGCGGCATCGTTATTGCCAACAACAACAGAGACAAAGGCACCACGCTTGGGGAAGTCGGTTCCAAGCTCCAGAACAGATGGGCGGATTTCGATGTCAGCAGTTACGGCTGCAGCTCGCTTTCAGAGCTGATCGGCGGATTCAAGAGCATCAAGCTCGTAACGCACGGGAAGCTCGTTACAGTAGAATTAAAGAAATAATCAAAAGGAGACAAGGGATAATGGTAGTAAATGAAACAGAAGTCATGCCGATATTCGCCGATACGGATGCCATGCAGATCGTATATCACGGCACATATGTCACCTGGATGGAACTCGGCAGAACAAAGCTGATGGAGAAACCTCTGAGGGCATATGAAAAGAAAATAGGACAGCAGATCTGGCTGCCGATAATCGCGCTGGATATTCGTTACAAGACACCGGCAAAGCTTTATGAAAAGCTTGTTGTCAGGACTAAAGTAAAGAGCATGAAAGCCGCCACGATCGAATTCGAGTATGAAATAGTGAATAAGGAAACAGGCGAAGTCCATGTGACGGGAACGACAAAGCATCCTCTGACAGACACTGATCTCAATCCTCTCAATATCAAAAAGCATCATACGGAATTGTACGATACGATAATAAAAATGATGAAATAAAGTGGTTTAATCATGTCAGCGAGGGTATACATGATTCGTAAAAACACAAGGAGGTAACAAAATGGCAGTAACAAAAGTAAATTCCGGAAATTTCGAAGCTGAAGTTCTGAAGTCCGATAAAAAAGTTTTAGTCGATTTCTTCGCAACATGGTGCGGACCGTGCAAGATGATGGGTCCTGTTGTCGAGGAGCTTTCTGAAACGAACAGCGACATCAAAGTCTGCAAGCTCGACATCGACGAGAGCCCTGACGTGGCATCGAAGTACGGTGTTATGGCAGTACCTACATTCATCGTTTTTGAGAACGGTGAAGAGTCGAAAAAAGATGTAGGCGCTATCGGCAGGGAACAGCTTGCCGCTATGGTCGGATAAAAGGCAAATAATAAAGTTTTCGAAAAGCGGGTCTGCAATATCGACTCGCTTTTTAATTATGATATAATGTTATCAGTAATATTTTGGAGTGGATCGATGTTTGAAAAGGGACAGACAGCAGAATTAGAAATCGTCGACATGAGCGACCAGGGCAAAGGCATCGGAAAAGCCGGGGGACACTCCGGCGGCCTTGCAGTATTTGTCGACCGTACAGTGCCGGGAGATACTGTAAAAGTCAGGATCACTAAGGTCAAAAAACATTATGCATATGCGAATCTCATCAAAATAATTGAGCCGTCCGAGCATCGCATCGCTCCGCTTTGTCCTTATGCGGATATCTGCGGCGGCTGCGCTTTCGCGCACCTGGATTACGAGGGACAGCTTGATGTAAAATACGGCCAGGTCATGAACAAACTCCGGAGGATCGGCGGCGTAGAAGATCCTGTCGTCAGGCCTGTTATATCCATGGCAGAACCGTTTCATTACAGAAATAAAGTGACATATTCAATCGGAGCAGGCGGACTGACGGCGAAGAATAACGGAATAGCGGAAAACACAGGCAAACCGGCAGTGGGCTTTTTCCGGGGAAACACACACGAAGTCGTCAACTGCAGGAAGTGTATGCTCCAAAGCGCCGCATCAATGGCATGCGCGGAAGCTGTCAGACAGTATATGAAAGAAAGCGGTGTGACCGCCTGGGACGGCAAGTGGCAGAAGGGCCTTATGCGGAGGCTTGTAGTCAGGACCGGGTTCATGACCGGCGAAGTCATGGCCATTCTCGTGGTCAACGGTCGAAAACTGCCGAATCAGGAAAGGCTGATAGAACTGCTGAGACAGGCTGTTCATGAGTCGGGATATTCACTCGAAAGCGTATTTTTAAACGTTAATACTGAGAAGGGTGAGCAGGTGTATGGTAAAGAAATGGTCCTTCTCGACGGCTGCCGGAGCATCCGCGAAAAGTTCGGCGATCTGACGTACGGTATATCTCCGCTTTCGTTTTATCAGGTAAATCCGGTGATGGCGAGGATGCTGTATGATAAAGTGATCGAATATGCTGATTTGCAGGGCGAGGAAAATGTTCTCGATCTGTACTGCGGTGTCGGTTCGATCGGATTATGGTGCGCGAAGAAAGCAGGTTTTGTTGTCGGGATCGAATCAGTAAGGGATGCCGTGGAAGATGCCGGACGCAATGCCGAGATAAACGATATAAAAAATACCAGATTTTTATGCGGACGCGCGGAAGATCTGCTGCCCGAGATGACCGGCATGAAACCGGCGGGACGAAAATACGAAGAAATCACACTTTCTGTAGTTAATAATGCTGATGTCGCCATACTTGATCCTCCGCGTGCGGGGTGCGACCGTGCGCTTCTGGAGGCAGTAATAAAAACAGGCCCTGCGAAGATAGTCTATGTGTCATGCGATCCGGCAACGCTAGCCAGGGATATAAAGATACTCACAGAAGGCGGATACAAATTCATCGAAGCTACACCGGCAGATCTGTTTCCGCATACCCGGCACGTTGAGTGCGTATGCCTCTTAGGGATGCAGCATCGGTAAAATCAAGGCATAGCCGGAAAATCTCTGACTATGCCTTTTAGTTGATTTTCTTTTTTAAAGTCTCGCATTCTCCGATATAGTTATAAATGATCTGGATCTTTTGTGACCGTTTGCCATTCTTTTCTACTGCTTTATGAACGATGATTTTCTTTATGAATGTATGCAAGATTTCTGTATCGAGATGGTCGAGCATAGTATATTGCCTGACAAGTGCAATGAATTTCTTTGAAGACCGGGCTTTTTCTTCAGCGGTTTCCATGAAATCGTTCAGATCCTTAGTTCGTGCCAATAGAGATTGCTGTTCGCTTTCATAGGTTTTGATCATTTTGGAGAAACGTTCATCTGTAATTTTGCCGGATATATTATCTTCATATAGTTGTTGAATTATGGTATCCAATTCCTCAATTCTGGTATTGGCGTTCTCATGTTCAGTAATGCTTGATTTTATGCGCCGGTTCATATTCTTAGTGCTGTTTTCTATGACCATCTTTATAAATTCATCTTCGTAGTCGTGTGCAAAAGCAGTTACACGTTGCAGATCTTTAAGTACCAGTTTTTCAAGAACCACATTGCGGATACTATGTGATGTGCATTTCCCGGTATGTTTTCGGTAGGTAGCGCATACATAATAATCTCGATTTCTTGACCATTCACGCGATCTTGCCTGATACATTTTGTTCCCACAGTCAGCACAGAATATCATACCGGAAAACAGCGGTGTACCTTCAATGGGAATCTGACGCCGTCGTCCGTCACGTATACGCTGAACAGTATTGAATGTTTCCTCATCGATGATTGCCTCATGTGTGTTTTTGAAAATGAGCCATTCCGATGGATCGTTTTTGATCATCTTCTTATTTTTGTATGATTTACGGCGCGTTTTGAAATTAACAGTGTGTCCGAGATATTCTTGTTTTGAAAGTATCCGGGCAATGGTAGATATGCACCACTGGCATGGATCATCACTCTGTGGCCTTGCCGGTATTCTTTTGCCATTCTCTATAGCGTGTGAAGCCGGGTTAGGTATACGCATAGCAGTCAGCTTATTTGCAATTTCCACTACGCCATATCCCTGCATACATAATTTGAATATCTGTTTGACCACAGTTGCTGCTTCTTCATCGACTACCCATTTGTTGTGGTCTTCAGGGTCTTTCATATACCCATAGGATGGGATAGAGCAAAGCGGTTTTCCGGATTCACCTTTGGATCTTGCTACGGCGCGGATTTTCTTACTAGTGTCTTTTGCATACCATTCGTTTATTATATTCAGGAAAGGTGTAAAATCACTGTCCTGATTGTTGCCGCTGTCTACACCATTATTTACAGCTATGAAGCGAATATCCGCTTCAGGAAACACCTCGTCAGTATAATGTCCTACTTTCAGATAGTCTCTCCCAAGCCTGCTCATATCCTTTACGATGATAGTTCCGACCATATCTTTGTCCACATATCCCATTAGACGTTTCCAGTCGGGGCGGTCAAAATTGGTGCCGGAAAATCCGTCATCTACAAAGAATTGTTTGTTTTTAAATCCGCTGTCATCAGCATATTTTTCAAGCATCATTTTCTGATTTTTTATGCTGTTTGAATCTCCCTGTAATTCATCATCACGTGAAAGTCTGCAGTAGAGGGCGGTTATTCTGTTGTCAAGGTTCATTTCTTTTGGCTGTCTTTGTTCCATGGTTACACCTCCTGATGGACAGCCTTCAAACGTATGAGTATATTACCGTACTATTTCGCATAAGTGAAGACGTTATTAGTAGTTAATTGCTTGTATATCAAAATCTTCGGTGTGACTGATAATCAGTTTTTTGATTTTGGTATAAGCGGTTTCTGTTGCTTCATCATCAAGTATAGATTCTACGGTGTAGAGAGTATCATCGATGGAAGTTTCGGTGATGAAGCTTTTTTGTTTTTCCGTATTAATGTCCATCGTGATCTCCTTTCTCCCGATTTGCGGATCAAATCAGCGAGGCACACTCTTTAGTGTGAATGTGCCTTACTGGTAGCATCAGATTATGAAATCTGGATCACTTTTATTGCCTCTGGGCGTATCAGCTTTCCGTCAAGGAACTCAATGGCGAGATAGCCGATCTGGTTATTGGCAGCAAACTTCTCATAGATAGGACGTACACTTATCGTTCTTCTTTCGACTATCCAGTAGTAGCTGAAATCGCCAAATGCGATTGGTTTGTTTCCTTTAGCAATGTCCGGCATAAACTCGGATATGATTATCTTCTTGCTGAAGATAGTATCGTCTATACTACGCCACAGATAATTCCCGGCGCTGTCCTTTATCGTGCGGAGCGTCATTGCTGTTTTGTCGTTCATAAGCCACACTGCCTTGCTGCGGTATTCGTCTTTGACGGAGAAGTACAGTTTGATGATGTCATCATATGTGAGGCTGCTGGTTTCCGTGCCGATCTCGGCACCGGCGGTATCATGGAGTATGCCTGTAGGCATATGATCTCCTGTGCCGGTGATGAATCCGCTTGTTTCGGCTTTACCGAAGTTACGCGCAAGCCTTGTAACAAGATATTTCTTAAAGTCGAAAGCGGCATCATGCACAAAATCTTCATCACATTTTATTAAGGCCGCGAGTTTCCAGTTTTCGATCTTGTATGGCGTAAAGTCATCTGCACTTTCGTATATTGGGATATTGCCGTTTTCCGGGACGAACTTAGCAAGATCGCTGCAGTATTTTGCAAATATAGTGAAACTGGTATCATATGCTTTTGCTGTAGTTGCTATCTGCCTGAACAGGCTTTCTACTATTATAGCCTTGGCGTAGTCGTTATCTGCAGCATTTGGCAGAGCAAACGTTCCTGTATCTTTGTTAAGCCCTTTATCGATGTCTGCTATGGCTTTGCCCTTGCCTCTCATGGCATTCCAGAAGTTCCGTTCGTATTCCGGCTCTCTTGTGTAAATCATATTATGCATTGTTTCTGCCTCCGTTCTTTTCTCTGTCGCATGCCGGGCAGATATACAGTCCAAGTGTGCGATTATCGATCATTCTTCCGATCTGCTTCAGATGCTCATTACAATTTGGGCACTTGATATCATAGGCCAGTGCGTCTTCGATGCTGTGTGGGTATTTTGCATGAAGGCGGTAAAGTTTTCTGACATGTGCGCCATCTATTCTCTGCATTTCATCTGAAAGATACAGATCACACATTCTGGCAGCATACTCATCTGAATATGTGGATTTAGTTGGTGTTAATTTATTGCTTCTTCTGTGTTTTGTTATTGGATAATTCATAACATTTTCCCTTCTATAAATTTGTTGGGCTATTGCCCTTATGATATTGCTTATTTTGCACGCGGTAGGGCGGCACCGTTGTTCTGCATTGTTTTTGCAGAGATTATAGCCGCCCCTACGGTCATACGAGATAGCCTTTATTCTTAAGATGCTTTATTGCTTCTTTGTAGCTAAGATAGAACATTTGTCTGGTGCCATCTACGATCAACCAATGCGGCGGATCACTGCTTTTACTTACCATCAGCAGCACAGGGGATAGGCCCTTGCGGTTGCAGCAACAGTATCCACAGTACTTATCACTTTCAAAGTCTGTGTGCCGTAACTTCATATTTTCTGGCAGATCCATTACTCTCACAGCCTTCACCTCCTTTCATTTGTTTTCGTGTTATTATTTGTGTTTTTCTTTGATAAACACATTTGTGGCAGGTTGTGGCAGGTTTTTAAGGTTATTCTCTTACGA